>Ga0307515_10003916_pt1 | contig 31063 bp, 21 predicted proteins | sample 17_EM_MG_FD_194513 | JGI IMG/M metagenome (GOLD analysis project Ga0307515, IMG submission 194513) | Populus trichocarpa ectomycorrhiza microbial communities from riparian zone in the Pacific Northwest, United States - 17_EM | ecosystem: Host-associated > Plants > Roots > Unclassified | place...
ATTACAGTAATTACGCCTTTTATAATATTAACGCCAGTATATAAGCTAGTCTGCTCTAGAATAGCAAGAAGAGTTACTTAAGGCTTAAAATCTTTATTAAGAAAGTGGGTAATAACACTATTAAGCGAAAGAAGGTTGCCTAATATCTATAGGTTAAAAGATAGATAGATCTTACTAACTGCGTATTATAGCTCTCTTTTTACTACCGCCTTATAGTAAGTATAGCCCTTAATAATCTAAGATCTAACTAACTATCTACTAGGCATATATTCTACTACTTAAGGTAATAGATATTTAATAAACTTATAAAAAACCGGCCTATTAACTTACCTAAAAAATACGTTATTATAAATAATCTATTAAAAAAGAAGTCGCCTAAATATCTTCTTATTAAACGTATGCGCTAATTTATTAAGAACCTACTGCTCCTAAAGATTATTTATATTAAGACCTTTAAGTATAAAGATTAACTTTAACGTATATAGTACCTCCTTACCCTTTTTATTAAATATATAACTATAAACCACTTAAATATACTTTATAATATTAGAGCTTCCTTTATAAGTGTTCTAGAAGTAGGCCTTAATACTATATTTATAATAACACTCCTTATAGAGCTACTACCAGTTACTAGTTTTATAGTTCTCTATTAGTACGCCTAGCCGCTAAATTAGGGAGGAGAGCTTACTATTACCTTTAGAGATTAGGATAATATAGCTAGGTAATCTATTTTAGTTAACCTAGAACCAATTAAACTAACTTTTATTTTTAGGAGGAGCCTTACTAGCGCGCGCTTTAGTAAACTAATTAGCGCTAAATGTATTAGACATTAGAGCTGTTATAAAAGTTAAAATCTTAGGTATATTAAAATTAGGTATTAGCGTTATTTAAATTATAGTAGATTAATTAGGCTCGGTTATATTAGAGACTTAATCTTCTAGCCTTACTACTATATCTAATAAGTTGGGAGACCAGGCGGTATAGCGGTAAGGCTACTAGGTAGGGCTATCTCATAACTAAAGGTATAGAGGTACGTTTAAGGGAGGTGGTGGTAGTAAAGGTAGTAAAGGTGGTTTAGTAACAGCCTTCTTCTTTCTTAGCTTTAGAGGTATAGTTAATAGTAATAATAAGAATAAGAGGTAAGAGACTTTATTATTTTTACTACTATCTCACCAGCTTACCCCTTTTACGCCATCTAATGGTTAGTGTAGTAATTAATGCATTACGGCGTTGCCTTAACAACGCTATAAATGGATAACTATTGGATCTAGATCCATATCCACGCCACCAATGGATTAGGCGTGGATCAGTGGATTGATGGATCCCGATCCAATCTCGATCCATCTATCTCTTACACTGGTTGAGTTAAATATACCCTATATCTCCGTTTGTGAAAATTGAACTATATTGCATGAGCTTGCGGCAGTTCTGCTTAGCTAACCATATGCATACCTTAAAATCTTTGGCGATGTGACTATCAGCACCTCTGCAGCGCCGCAGAGGGGCGCTTAGAGCTGATCAACCTTCTTCGGACATCACTCCGAGGCTTATCCAATTCTGGCTTAAGATCGGACAGCCACGATGTTCGAATGTTCAGTCGCAGCTCTGACAGGAGGCTTATATCAAAGGAAGCCGCCTCTGAACGAAGAACAATAACAACTCGATCTCTAGGCCTGAGTCCTTTCAGCCAGCTACGGGCCGCCTCATCGGTATTGCCGGCCGGGTTGAAGCTCCAAGTGACTGTAGACGACATAGCGGAAGAAACGCCCGGACCATACTCAAGTGTTGTAGACTCGCCTTTTCTGAGCACAGCCACCTGGAGTAGAACTGAGTCATAGCCATACTCGCTTTGGAGATCAACATTTCTCTCGAGTCCTAGAGTCTCGGAGCCGCCATGCCGTGCACGAGAATTTCCGCTAAACCGAGGCTGGGGAGGGATGGAGCTGCCCATATAGACGAGTCGACTACTTTGAGAATAGTACTGCATAGAGCCCACATGTTGTAAATCTCCCGTAGGTAGGTGATAATCCCAATCACGGTCGCGACTCCGCGCCCGGACACTAAGCTCTCGGACTGGACTTGGTGCCGCACCAGTGATCTCTTCTGTCACTAGGACTGCGTTGGCAGGCCATTTTATGTCTCTGTCATGCCATCCAAACATATTGTAGTACTCTGTTGCGGTCCAAACTTTTGCGTGGTCCACAATGCGTGAGAGTATGTCGCCTGAGAGCTTGGGCGAAAGCAAACGAAGGACTGAAATGACGTCGAGTACTTCAATCGATGAGTGCTCGTCTGATCGTGTCCATGGTTCCGTCTGTGCGGACGTAGAAGAGTGAGGCACTGCCGCATTAGCGTTTATCGATCGGAGTTCCTCTTCCGTGAATGTTCTGCGCCCAGCTCCATGCTGAATCAAGATCCGTACTGTGGAATATAATTCCCTATGCATGGCGATCTGCAACGGGGTTCTTCCCTTCTTAAACTGGTGATCAAGATCCTGAGTATTACGGATAAGAACCACAACCGGCATTGATTCGGACAACGAAGCGGCAACAGATTCCTCCTTGGAAGACATGGATGAGACAGCTCGATGCAATGGTAGGTGTTCTCTACGATCCGCAAGGTTTGCGTCCGCCCCGTAGTGCAATAGGTCTTGGACAAGTCGGGCTTTCCAGGCAATCACCATGCGCAGGAAGCAATCAGCAGAGTTTCGAAAAGGGGTCTGGACACCAAGATCTGCCCATGCCTCTCTCAGCACCTGCACTGCCCTTGAGCCTTGTGCTGAGAAGAGGTCGCAAGTAGGCATTCCCAGCTTTGCATCGGATCGCTGATATCTGGGATTCAATGCCCGCAAGTAACGTCGCTGCAGGAGCGTCGCAGAAGATGTAGCATCTATAGCAGCTGCCAGATGCAGTGGTGTCTCACCTGTCACCACGGACCTTGAGCTGACGAGTTCCAGGGCGCTAGGTGATTTCACGATGGACTTGAAAACCAGTGGGTGCCAAAGAACTGATTGAGAGATCTCGTGTAACGCACTTTTGCCAGTATCACCGTCAACAAAATCCAGACGACCACCTCTGTCTAACAGGAGTGGGAGGACGTCCAATGAGTTTCGACAAGCATATCGGATCGCGCTATATCCATATCGTGTTCGTGCATTGAGCTCTGCACCGTGATCCAGCAGAGTTAATGCGGCATTCTTGCTATCTCCATGAGCAGCTTGAAGGAGTGGAGTAAATTCCAGATCGTCTCGGAAGTTGACAGGAACGCCGGCTTCCAGCTCGCGTTCCAGGATACTTTGGAAGTCGAAGAATGCGGCAATATGCACTACAGGCCAAAAGACTCCCAAGGCGTACCAGATCTCGATCAACCAGCGTTCCCAGCGGTTAAACAGTCCGGCCGGATTAAAACCGAGGCTGGCTTCCCAAGCACTCGAAATGGATTTCCAGCAGGGCTCCTGCCGTGGATGGAAAGACCGCCTTTGGCTGGGTATTTGCGTATAATACTGATAAAGCTGAAGCCACTTGACCACATGTCCTGATGACCCCAAAAATCGTGCCACCGTGGATGCTAAAGCCCCTTGCTCTAAAGATGGTACGTCGCTAAGGTGCTTCCACCAATTCAAAGAGGCATACTCCAGGAACGGGTGCTTCACTATGTGCTGCTGTATCTGAAGTCTCAACGAGTTGTTGGACAGCGGCCCACCGACATACCCAATGTCAGTGAAGGACAGACAGGTCATGCAGGCCCTGGCGATGTACGTGGCATTCAGAGCGTCCTCTGTATGGTTGCCTGGTTGGGATATCCCCAGACCGACGTGCACGCCTTTGGAGGTGAGGAACTCTCTGGCAGATGCATGAATAAGGCGTATCTCCTTTCTCTTTGTGACCTCTACGAATGCCCCGCAGGCTTGGGTAACGTCTTGAGCCCCACGCATGAGCGTTTGACCTTGGGGCGAGTGGTCTGTGTCGAGCTTGATACCCAGGGCGAAGTCCAATTCATCAAGTGTCAGCGACCGAGTTGCAGCCGTGATCCACTGCAATATTCGCAGTGCCTTTGCTCGGCGGGACGGATTGGGGGTCGCTAGAATCGACTGTAACATCCGTTGGTAGGTGGCATCTAGCCCGTCAGGCAGATCCTGTTCTAGGACCATGCGGGCATCTTCCTGCAGGAATTGCTCCGCCAACGCTTTGATTTGGAACTCCACCCAAAGGAACATGCCATCAGCTCTTTGAATCAGCTTCTTCAACGCGATGCTCTCTAGCTCACTCGAAAGTTGCAGAGATCGAATACAAGCCCGCAGGTAATACTCAATATCTGACGCAGTGTCGGAATTTGCCAATGAAATAAGCTTGAACGGCTTTTGCTTTCCGTATCCAGTGTCGCCGTAAAAACCTTCGGCCCAATCCTCGTTTCTGCTGACAACGAGAAAGCTATGACGGCGACCTACTGTGGTAACGAATCGCTCCAGTTTCCTGGAAACCTCCGGCACAGACTCACATTCGTCTAGTCCATCCACTATGAAAAAGATTCGGCTAGGAGCAGCTGCCAGGACCTCTTCCAGTGCGATCTTGATCTTTGAATCCTGGCTGCGCATGCCGGAACCCTTCGTTCTATGTCTTAGCACCGTGTCAGTAAACTGAGGGAATTGCTTAAGGATTTGCCATGTCCACGTTCCCAGGATTGAAGGTAAACTCTTCTTAGTGTCGTCCTGAAAGCGACAGAAGAAGTACGCAACCATATGGCTATCTATCTGGAGCCGGTCAATGATTGTTGCCGCAAGCGTGGACTTCCCAGAGCCGGGTTTTCCTGTGATCCACAGGTTGGTGCTAACACCTGAACACCAGTCCTGCAGTGCTTGGTTCTCAAAGATCCAGAGCCCCGTCTGATTCTGGCGACGATACAGCAGGTCATCCAGGTCGTCGCCAACGGTCGCAGGTCGGAGAAATGCTCGCAGGGTTTCTTCGGATGCCTCAAATAGCTCACGAGAAGCTATATTAATTAGTCAAGATGATAGTTACATATCTGAGAACCAACTGACTCACTACTGTCTCCGGTGAAGACAAATGTGATTTTCCGAGTGAGCTGTTCTGCAAGCCGCTCGCACTGACTGCTATTACTGTGAGCCTACAGAGCAAGAATTATTCTAATCTCCGCTCCCAAGAACAGTACCTCTGCCATAGTGACCGTGAAACTCGGAGGCTTTCCCTACCCAGTACTTTATTTCATCCCCAACGATCCTGTAACCCTCGTCATCCCGTGTGGCATACCTACACATCTCCATATGGTTGTAGTTGAGAGGCTGGGCGATCGTATCGTCATCGAGCTTGGAAGAATATTCCAAAACTATCTATACGATGCTTAGCGGTGTATGTGCACTGGCTGGCTGGGACTAACTCACCCGTTCGTTGAGGCCTTTGATGCCCGACAGACCTTTTGACTCTTGGAAGACGCGCACATTGATGGCCCTTTGCTTGACACATTCCCTGAACTCGCTACGAAGGATGTTCAGAACACCAGTGTCGAGTTTCAGCTCCTTCAAGACTTTGCTGTTTGTGCCGATGCCAATCATCTTCACGAACGAGTCAGCAATGAGCGCCCATTCTACCGCGCTACTTCCTCTAAATGGCGTTCCAAGGAAAAGCGTGGCGAAAGTTGAGAGGTAAATGTCTTTCTCGTCAAGAGGAGCTGAACCTTGGCCGGAAACTCGAAGTACCTAGGGTTATGAGCAACAGGGCCGCGTTTCGGGGTGCATAGATGCGTACATCTTCCAGCAAGATGCCTAATTAATTGAAGTCTCTGTTAGCGTCATCATGCGAGGTGGATTATGTGGCCAAGACTGCCAGAAGAGACATGCCTCCAAGAGAGTGTGCCACGAAGATGATAGGCCTTTCGGTCTACAGCATGTCAACAATTCCTGCAGCCTTTTTCCTCTGTGGACGTGAGTGCCCTTACGCAGTCTCGTCTCTTTCGAGCAAGCTCGCGGCGCAGACTTTGCGCATGAGCGAAAATATCGTTCTGATTAACAGCTCTCAACCCTCGCGTTACAATAGAGTCATAACCAAATGTCATAATCCGCGTGTTTGGGCAGTCCGTGGGCAGCAGGTCGAGCGGCCAGAAAGTGTTCGAAGGTCCTTTCGCAGTCCACGTTCGCTTGGGGTTGCCTTGAATGCCATGGATGAAGACGATACCGCGTTCTCGTCAGTAGGCTTGGCCTGATGCTTGCGTTTCTGGGGCTTGCTCTGTGTCTGCTGTAGTGGGGTCGTAGAGTACACTGATGCCAGTGTTGCACTATAGGCCGTGATGGTAGAAACAGGCGCGGTGGCGATGCGGTCTTTGACACTCTCGAATTCGTGATATTTCAAGGTATAATGCTAGATATTTTTTCTAGGCAGTAATAACCACATGCAAATAAGCCTTGTGAAGCCTGTAGATTGAAGCTTGCGACTTGCGGCTTGCAGTGAAGATTCCCAAGCGCCTAGCCTAGCAGTTCCAACCAATACCGACCGGTAGAGACTTGATGTCAGCAAACCCTCGAATTGCACGTTTGTTCATAGACTATTCGCACACATAGAGTCCCAACCTTCTAGCTACTGAGTTTCTTATACTGTTGATACCTTTCTTCGAGGGTGATCTTGGATAAGCATGTACCCTTGTAAGAATACCTCAGTTGGAATATCTTTGTGGTTCGCTAGCCTTGCTTGCTGTGCCGCATGTGCATATGCAGAAGTCGAGTGCTGCAAATCATGTTGATCGTGGCATGAATATATAGCCTTGCGGCGACTGCCTAGGAAAAAGGGCTTACCCTGGTCTTTAGAAATGCAAGCTCACATTCAAGCCTGATTCTTACATCTCTGGCTCTCAACTCAAACCAATCGATATCAAAGCCCTAAATCAGGATGGACAAGAACCGTTGAGGTGGAAATTTTCCAGCATCAGTGTCATCTCGGCTTACGAATGATGCGGGTTCATTTTCCCGCTCCATGGACCTTGAGTAGAAGATCTAGCGGGAGTCCAACTCCTTTTTCGACAATGCTAGACTCAGTTCCGCTGCATTTTAAGGTGGTTCCTAGACGAAAGTATCCCGTAGTGACTCGGATAACCATTACAGTACTTTGAAATGTGACCTTAATCTGCCAGTTAAATTAAGGCTTATGATGTTGGAATTGAAAGATTAGCCTGTTTTGTCCTGATCAGGTGCCAAGATCTCGCGTGTCATTGGCTGGGACCACCTTGGCGTCTTAGCTCTCCCAACCGATGATCTCAAGGCACAATTCCTCAGGTACGACAGCCTGGAGTCATGAGCCGCACGGACAAAATATTCATACTCCAAAGCAGCTCAATCTTGTAAGCCTTTGTGGCAGGGAAATTCCAAATCTCAATTATCTGTACCTCCTGTAAAGCTGACCTTCGCTGAAACCTGAGACCTGCTCAAGAGTCATTAATTTGACTTCGTCAACACGACCATGCCCTTCAAGCCAGCCCTTGTGGTCGTAGACCTCCAAGAGGATTTTTGCCCTCCTGTAAGTATCTCTACTTCCCTATAAAGAGCGCCTACTGACTACTATTCCAGAACGGCTCACTCGCAGTTCAGGGTGGTCGTGAGATCGTTTCGACTGTCAACAAACTTCTTTCCTTTCCTTTCGCTCTTAAGATTGCCACGAAGGACTTCCACCCGCAAGATCACATATCTTTTGCATCGAATCATTCTCCACCTAACAATAAACCCTTCGAGACTATGATCACAATTAACAACCCTCTCAACTCAGAGGAGACCGAGACAACACGCCTATGGCCCGATCACTGCGTGCAAGGCACTCCAGGCGCTGAGCTGATTCCGGAGCTTGATATTGAGAAGGTGCAGCATACTGTTGAGAAGGGCCAAGACAAGAGGGTAGAGATGTATTCAGCATTTGCTGATCCGTTTACTAAACCAACCGTCTCTCGAAGTAAATTAGCAGACATACTCCATGATGCGGGAATTTCAGACGTTTACATCGCTGGCCTGGCAATGGATTACTGCGTAAAGTATACAGCTCTAGATTCCGTGAAGGAGGGGTTTAATACACTTGTGGTAGGCGAAGCAACAAAGGCTGTAGACCCGACAGCTGTGGATGATGTTCACCGGGAACTGAAAAAAGTTGGTGTAAAATTCGTGACCATGGAGGGGAAAGAAATCAAGAAGATCGCTGAGTCTACGTGAAGGGCAAATATGATGGTCTAAGATACCCAGGATGGCGTACGGTTACAAGCAGTGTCCTAGAGACAACTTTATGATACCTGATGTCCCTCGTACCCTTATTTCTTTGGCGATGAAATGGGGCCTAGGCAATTTTCTTTCGCGTAGCATGGGAGTGCGTGTCGGAGCAATCCCGGACTCGTCACCAATTCTGCGTCGCTGTGCAATGAATATTTTGTGAAACCCCTACAAGCATCGAAAGTGCTAACCCTCAAAAGGTTGGAAGCAACAGCGGTCGTTTAGATAAGCTTGCTTGAAAGTATTGATGCACTTCGGAACCGCATAAATATAGAGCTCGACAGCAATTTCTCCCAACCCTAAATTGAAATGCAAACATTTTGTGAAGTATTTGCATGATGTAGAAGCCGGAGAAATAAGTACTGGTAAAAAGTCCGAAACGAAGAGGTTTGCCAAGGGGTCTGTGAGGTGGCAGCCGAACTGACTGTCGTCACTGCCCGGCGGTGGCTTGTGTTTGGGTGCCCTGACGCGAGGCGCTTTTTTGGACTTTCTCCCCGCCGAATGATAGCCGTCGCCATACAAGTAAAACTGCCCTGCCAGCAACTTCGCCCCTAGTTTGCTGCCTGTGAAAAGGGCAACAGGTAGAATTTTTACATTTCACCCTTATTCTCGTCCGCCGCGCCATTTTCTCTCGATACGCTCCTCGCGCGTGAGAATCCTCACTCTTCCACCATGGTTTTAGGCCATGGACACAGGCGGCACTCATTAGCCAGTGAGTGCCTGTTGCTCTTTTACCATACCCGAAATAAGGGTAATAATCAATATATATAGTTACAGGCTAATATATGGCAACCATGTTTATTATAGGCAACCGCTCGTCAATCGATGAGACTAGAGATCGAGGCGACTCAGTCACTCAAGAAGACGAGACTGTTGTGGATTCAGAGCAGGGCAATAGTGCGTATATACCTACGGCCTGGTCGGAGGCAGGTGCCTCTATTTGGGAATCAAGCTGATAGCGGAATCCTTGAATCAAGTGCTCATGCATATTATATCCCAACTACGGCCTGGTGCGGATCTGAGCCGAGTAACGTTGCCTACATTTATATTGGAGCCACGGTCGATGTTGGAAAGGATAACGAAGTGCGTTGAACCAATTCCGAGAACTCCGACGTACCTTGAAGGCTTATATCGAGGAATATAGTTTCATGGCACACCCGGAAACGCTGCTTCCCATGGCGGCAATTGATGATCCAGTAGAAAGATTTGTAGCAGTTGTGAAGTTCTACTTAAGCGGCTGGCATATTAAACCGCCGTACGTTCACTTTTTGAATGTTTCGTTGCGCAGTTTGGAAACAAAATTTAACCAAGTTGCAGGGGTGTTAAGAAGCCTCTGAACCCGATACTTGGCGAGACATTTACTTGTTACTGGGACTATCTTGACAAGACCAAAGGATACTACATTTCCGAACAAACTTCGCACCATCCTCCAAAGTCGAGCTACTTCTTTATGGCACCAGAGCATCATATACGGATAGACGGTACGCTGAAGCCAAGGAGTAAATTCCTTGGGAACTCCGCGGCAAGCATGATGGAGGGTATAGCAGTGATGCGGTTCCTCAACCGAAAGGAGCGATAGTACGTGCATGCGATAACCTAAATTTACCTAGATTGGTAATAGTAATCGTCTGCAGCTTCATTACTCAACCCAACATGTATGCTCGAGGCATATTATTCGGAAAGATGAAGTACGAACTGAGCGACCACAGTTTTGTCCGGTGTCCCGAAACAGGGCTTGTTGCAGACCTGGATTTCAAGACCAAAGGCTATTTTGGTGGCACATACAATGCCATTGGTGGATTCATTAAAGACATGAAGACCGACAAAAGCTTGTATGAGCTCTCCGGACTTTGGAATGAAGAGATGTATATCAAGGACCTCACTGTATGTATTCCTTTATATTATGCTCTCCGATCCTGAATCCTGCTGTATCAAATACAATACTACGCCAACACTGCTAAATATTACCCTCTGAATGATACTAACTCGCATCTAAGACGGGCAAGAAAGTACTTCTCTTCGATGCTACTCATGCCAAAGAGACGCCTCCAAAGACGCGTCCTCTGAGTGAACAAGAGGAGCGAGAATCGCAGAAGCTTTGGGCTAACGTTACCCAAGCCATCAAGCAAAGAGACCAAGACACTGCTACGGACGAAAAGTCACGGATAGAAGACATGCAGCGTGAGGAAGCTGCAAAACGTGCAGATGAAGGCGTGGATTGGCATCCACGGCTATTCCGACGAGTCCGTGGAGGGCGTGGAGGGTCAGAGGAAGGTGAAGAAGACTTAGATTGGATCATAAACGCGAATATGTGAGCCTACCCTATCTCGGCATATCCATCTCAGCTGCAATTATAGCTACTAACTCGTCTATTCATCCAGCGACGGCAAAACGCCTGAGGAACAAACCAAGCAGACTCTTCAGATCGCCGCCATCATCCCGGGCCAAGGTCTACAACGGCGATTCTCTATCCCCTCTCGCAAAAATAGCCGTGAGAGCGTTCCGAGGTCTCAAGCACCCTCGTCATCCAATCCTCAAACCACCGACGACCTCATCGACTTTGGCGAGAACAACCCTCCAAACAACTTTCACCACGAACCGGCATCCATGGATAACTACCACGAGCACCCGCCGGGCCTCCAGCAACCGCTGCAGCCAAGCGGTCCCGCTGGGGGCATGACTAATACCTCGCTCATACGCAAGGACTCGGAGACGCAGGACGTGGACGAGTTTGTAGATGCTGAGTCGTGAGTAGAGCGAAGGATTATATCTCAGAGATTCTCCAGAAAAAATTCGCACGATTTTTTCTCATGGCTTGCATTGCTTACATGATCTTTCTCTCTAGCCAATGCTTTCCTTGCTGTGCCATCTTAGAGGGTTTTTTACTGTTCTCGATGCAGCCTAATTCCCGGTATAGTACCTGGGTGTGGGGGTTGGTTGCGAGACGGCCAAGGGCAAAGGATGGACTGGTACTGAGGCGAGTAAGTGCGTTTTGATTCTGCGGATACCACGAATTAAACGGTTTTTTTAAGCGAGCTCTAATATATTGTGATGGCTGCCTTCTTCCTATGACTTAGGGTCTCTTTCGCCCGCCTAAGAATTGTTTCGGACCAAGTCGGCACACTTCTAGGGTTTCACGCATTCTCAATTCGACTATCAAAGTTGCCATATATCCCGAAGCCCGAGTCGTAAAGCCCAATGAACCCTGGGCTAGACTCTCAATCATGCATCATCACCCCTGAATACCATGGCCCAGCCAGCCAGCTAGCCAAAGCTGAGAGGTAAAGCTCAGGGACACTCACCACCTATCATTCCGTCCCTCGTTCCTCCCCTGGTCATATGCATAATCAACATTATCATCGAAGCGTTCCACATCGGCGACTTTCCGGCCAAAGAAGCCGCCAACGTCCTGCTCGAGTCTCTCCGGCGCGCACCCGACGTCCTGCACTGCATTGTCGAGGCGGGTCTCGACACGGTCATCAAAGCGCTCGACGTCGCCGACACGGCGGCCTACGAAGCCCGCCACATCGTCCGGCACGTCCTCGATGTCTTGCTTTGCGTTGTCGTAGCGCCGCTCGACGCCGTATTCGACGTCCTCTGGGATGTCTTCGACGTCTTGTACTTTGCGGCCGGCCCATTGTGCGGCGTCGTCCGGGAAGTCTTCAACGTCTTGGGCCTGCGAGGGTGAGTATGTCAGCTCAGCTGAACAAAACACCAACCTCTCTCGTAGAAGCCGCACCCCTCCCCCTTTGCCTTTCCCTCTCCATCACTCAATAGAGAGGCAAGCGAAGAGAGACGGTTTTAAGTAGATAGTGGCATAGAATTGCGAAACAGAGGGAGCCTCACCTTCCGCCCAGCCCACCTGGCCGCATTCTCCGGCGCGTACTCAACATCCTGCACGTTGTTATCCCAGCGGTTCTCCACGCGGTTCTCTTCATTACGCCACGCATTCCCTGTTCAACCGCTCGTCTGCCCAATCATCAAACTCCTGCGGCTCTCCCCCCCCCAAAGCCCCCTCCACCACCACCACTACCACCACCAACAAAAGCACACCAAACACATCAAAAAAAAGAAGAGCAAAAAAAGAGCAAAAAACTCACTCACCAACCTGCAACCCCTCGACATCCCACCGCCGCTCGCCCGTCTCCTCGTTCACGAAGACCCAGCGGTCAGCGTCGCCGTCCCAGCGCGCCTGCCACGGCGGGGGCACTTCTGGGGGTGGGCCGCGCCCCCTGCCGCCGCCGAAGCCGCCGCCACCGCCCGTCACCGCGCTCGCGACGTCCGAGGCCAGTTCGTCGAAGAGGCCCATTGTTTGTTATTCTAGGCCGTAGTGTGCGTCGAGCTAATTGTCGTTGCCGTTGTTGTTGTAGTGGGAGCGGGGATAGGAGGGGAGGGAGGGAGAAGTAGTAATAGTAATAGTAGTACTAGTGCTAGTAGGAGGAGGAGCAGTAGTAATTAGGGGCAAGGCAAAGTCAGGAATTAATGTTTAGGGCGAGATTGGCGGTTTAAGCAGGCCAGTAAGCGAAGGCGAGAGCTGAGGTCGGGTGAAGGCGAGGAGGGGCAGCGCTGAGCGCAGAAGGGGGGTATGCACGGCCTGCATTAGCGGATTGCTTAGCGCGGTCCGGCCCGCCTGATAGGGTGACTTGGTATGATGCTGAGTCCGGCGCGGGTCTCTTTGGCGCGCCGGCGAGATTCGTGCGAGGGGAGGCTGGGCGGATGCTGTGGCTGGGTGTCTTGCTCATGGTATGGTCTTGAGCCCTGCCCGACTGGCCTACTCTTAATCCACCGTTTCTCATTCATGGCAATTATGCGCATTGTCTTGCACCACTCCTTGCATCCTACAAGCGTCAGAAACAAACCCCACACGAAGCAGAACAGTGGCAGTCAGGCATTCGATCTATTTATCTATCAACCCCGTCGTCGAATCATGCCCTTTTGCATTCGCTATCTCCCATACAGTCCATAAACCCAACCGTGCCATAAGAGAAGAATAGACATACGAAATTATGACCCGTGACTCGTAGCCTAGGGGGATACAAAGAATTCGACACACATCATTACATAGTGAGAGAGCAGAGACTAAAAGAGGAAATGCACCCAAGGGGAAATACATGATTGGGTAAGGTGCTCATAAGATGCAGGCCGAAATGTGGTGTGTGGAAAAGACTTGTTCCACATAATAGAAGGGGAGAGGTAATATTGAAAATCCGGATTTTGGGAGTGAGGATATAGGGGAAATGAATAAACTGGTTCGAAACGACAGAAGAGCAATGAAGAGCTTGGCGAGCCAGAAAACCCAAGCCCCGCTAAGAGCTGTTAGATTATACCAACGCGTGTATGACAGATTCTATGATCCAGGGTTGTCCTCAGAGTCGAGTTTTCTTCTGGAGATCCGGCTCGAAGGCAATAAGGTGAAAATTCGGAACTTCAGTCTCAACATCAAGGCCCGGCGACAGCAACTTGCTGATTCAGTGCACCCGGATCTGCCTTTCTGTGCCTCCTGCCAAGCAATGTTGCATTGTCCAAACTTAGCTCGAAGACACCCCTATTTCTAACCTGCCTCTTTGCCGCGGCAGCAATGGCAGGGCTGTGTTGACCATAACCTTTCTCTTGAGGTGCAACTTTGGGCTGTGCCTGCTGTCGTGCCTGTGCTGCAGCACTAAGAGTAGTGTTGCGCATCTTCTGTTCCATGGCCGACACATCTACAGCCTGGGACTTGGGCATTTTGGCAGGCGGATTCTGCTGAGAGGCATCGTAAGGGACGCTTCGGCCATAGTCTTCCTCATCGTCCAGCCCCTCATCGAGTGCGTTGAGGTTGTTCATGGCATTGGCACCACGGTAGCCCTGTTTGAAGTTCTTCCGACGCTTGCCTTCTTCTTCCTGGCGGTGGACAGCATAGCCAACGTCAAATACCTCGCGGAGATTAAGTGCGCCAGGCGACCGGAAGTCCATACGCTTGCCAGCACCTGGAGATTCAAGGTAGGCGAAATTAGGTTGGAGGGGAGCTTGATCGGCTGATTTTTCGAACTCCTTTTGCCGCGTGTAGAGAGGAGAAGCAAGTGGTGGAGCGTCCGCTGCGGCGTAAGTGGGTTCCTCTATCTCGCAGATCCAAGGGTGGTTAAGGAACTGCTTGATACCGTATCGTTTCTCGGGATCTACGGTCAGTAAGTGAGACACCAAATCCTGTGCTGGCTTGGAGATATCGTCCCACCAGGGCGAGAGGAAAGTATATTGGCCGCGTGCGACCTTCTCGGTGAGCGTTTGGATGCTCTCATCGTAGAAAGGCGGGAAACCGCAGAGCAGTGTATAGAGGACACAGCCCAACGCCCACATATCCACACTCTTTGAGTATCGCTCATCTTTGACTATCTCCGGAGCAGTGTAACCCACGGTACCGCAAGGGGTCATGGTCTGGCTATCCCAGATAACCTTAGACAGCCCAAAATCTGCAATCTTTATGACGCCGATCCCACCAGCGCCAACTCCCTTGATGAACTCGCCTTCATCGGCCTTGTCTTCCTCATCAGGGCCCCTTGGTTTAGGGTTCCTCGAAGGAACAAAAGGCCTTGGATAGAACAACAGATTTTCGGGCTTGATGTCACTATGAATGACGTCAGACGCCACCGAATTCTAACAAAAGAAAAAAGGGGGTGGGACGAACCGATGTACTACTCCCGCTTCTTCATGTAGATATTCCAATGCTTTTGCAACTTGAATAATGACATGTCGTGAGAGATTTTCGCTGAAGTAAGTTAGACGGACGATCTGGTGGAAGAGCTCGCCTCCAGGGCACAGCTCGAGAATGATGTAGTAGTATTGTCTGGACTCGGAGAATTCGATGAGCTTGACGATGTTTGGGTGGTCGAGCTGCCGCATAATTTGCACTTCCTTGAGGATGTTCGCTCTCTACAGCTCATTACGTCAGTAATAAGTCTCAAAGTGATATTGGAAAGGAAACAAAGCCAAGGCCCTTAATGACGCGAAGAACGCTTGGTTTGGTATATTATCGCACCTCCACTGTTTTTGGCGCTTTCTTGAAATCCGCGTGGAGATGATTATCGCCCTACACCAGGCTCCCGTTGGCCAAAATCCCACAAACAAGCCCACAAAGTGTTTGAAAGAGAAAGAGGGAGACGAAGGAATCAATAAGGGAGATGCATGGAAATCTTCCCAGTATATAAACTCACCTGGCTTGAGTTCATTTCAAACTTTCTGACAACCTTAATCGCGACGTCTGGATACTGGTTGGCATCATCCCTCGCGCGATATACGTTGCTGAAAGCGCCATCACCCATCTTTTCTACCAACGTCCATCTTTCGAGGCCTGGGTATTTGGGGAGTTTTCCTTTGCTCTCGCGCTCTTCCGCTATAATTCGTTCAAGTACCGACGGGTCGTACTCAGCCTTCCGGTCGGTCGATCCTGCCTTTTGGTTTGCTTGCACCTCCTGATGCTCTCCTGCGGCTCTCGCGGCGGCATCTCCAGCCTTCGCAGCTACGTTCTTGTTGTCCACCGCGGCGGCGGAGTAATCCCCACGGGTAGCATTCGCTTGTAATGGTTTGTGATCGAAGACGCTGGGGTCGCTCAAGGCATACTGGTGGTCTTCAGGAACGCCATAGTTGTTATAGCGCTGTTGCTGAGCATGTACAGGCGAAACGTTGGTAGTAGCTTCTCCGTGGGGAGGATTTGCGGCGCGGGCTTGCTTGCCATGGCGCAGGAAGTTCTTGAAGTTCTGCATCGCGGCCATGATTCAGCGTCGAGTTGACGTGTACAAAGAAAAAAGAGCTCATGTGAGGGTTGCTGTAGGTGAAGGAAAGGCGACGACAAAACACGGTCAGCTGTGACGAATGAAAGCACAGTCCGGTCGGTAGAAGGGGGAAAGGCTTGAGTGTGACGAAATGGGTGAAAGAACAGCGCTGCGAGATTTGGGAGTCGTAATCGAGATGGCTCCCCAGCTGATGATGTAATGGGGGTTGAGTTAAGCGAGAAATGACGGCGAAGGGTGCGAAGGGCGGCTTCAGGTTTCTGCACAACGAAACGCAGGTTTTACGATCTAATCCCTCTTACCTCGATCAGCATCGCGAAGGCTGTTGCGCTGCGTCTACTGTGATTATTCACTAACGTCTTGGCGCTGTGGTCCTCTGTAGGCCGCTGTATGCCTCCCGCTTTAAAAGCAGCGGGATGACACCCCTCCAGCCTTCGTCGACTCTTTATCGTGTAGGTCCGACCCCTAAAGAGCCGTAGATGTTTTTGAATGGGACGATTATGCACCTGACGGCAGGGAAGGAAAGCGCAGTTGGACAGGTACCACGACTGCAACGAAGGGAGTCTCGACTCGATATTCTTCTCGACAATTCGACAAGATTTAATGTGATGTCTTTCCTGGCTGACGGTGGGGTTTTGTTGATTAAGGATTTTAGGAGAGGGCCTTGGGCTTTGAGTAGGAAATTGTTCTTGACGCGGCGCTGGAAAGTTTTCACGTCGACGGGACGCCCGGGAGAGCATCATTAATGTGACTTTCAAGCCTCAGGATCATCTGTCATCGCCCAAAAGCGGCGGTTGATTGGCGGAATCCACTCTTAGGCCTACTGCGACACGAGGACGGAGGAGTTGGAAGTTGGCAGCGGGCGTCCTTACCCGCCGACCAGAACAGCTTTGGCTGCATGACCACGGGAAGGCACCCTGGTTGTCGCGATAGCAGCTTTTTTTGACTTTGTTGACGCATTTCCTCTTTGGAATGCTCGCGAGGATGCACTGAAGAAGTCACGGAAATGAAACTAGCGGAATGCAGGGTCCGCCATCGTTCGCATAGCCCCACGTCACCTCTGACGAAAAAAAACGTGGACGGGCCAGGAGCTTTGACCATTTGCACCAGCTCTCCACTAGTGGCACCCAAAGGCACTCAGAGGCGATATCAGGCAAGATCAGGCAAGATTAGGCAAGATTTGGCAAGATTTAAGGATCATCTAAATGGCCGTTGTGCCTTTTGCCACAGAATAATGTCTCCCCAGATGCAGATCTGCGATCGACAAAGAATTTGATGTCAATTGTTTCATTTCAGACTGAGCACCCCAGCAGCAGTGAGTGCCTTTGAGAGCCTCTGATCCCGCCTGAGCTCGCCTTACGAGGCTCTTCGTCATACAGAGAATGCACAGTATCTACCAAGAGCACAGCAATGAAACGCTTCCCCGCCCCCGATACCGCTCAGATTTCACATCGCTCGCAGCCACATTCAAATCCCCACGTTCGCCTCAGCCTCTCCATCCTGCGGCCCCTGCTTAGCTGTCTCTCTTCCCCGCTCAAATACGTGATGCACAACTCCTCTCCCTTCTGGACGTCCCTCGCTGTCGTGAACTCCCAGACCCTGCCAACACGCTGCTTGTTCAAGTTAGGTCCGCAGCTGTGATTGAAGTAGCTGGCAGCTGGCCAGCACCCGTACCCAAAGAATTCAGAGCCCTCGTCCTCAAGTGATCGAATACCGAAGCTGTTGTGCGAATCGCGGGTCGAGAGCACAAAGAGGATCTCGGGCGTCGTGAATTCTAGCAGGGGCTCTGGGAGGATGGCGAGAAGTTGCAAGTAGGAACGGGTGAACGCCAGAAGGTCGTCGGCGTTGTGATACGGTTTCGGGTCCGTCGCCAACGCGAGAAGGGAAGGCCAGACCTCGGGCTTGGAGTAGCGTAGAAGTATACCCGACACGCAAAACGCCAGGACATCTGGTGAAATGGGCGCAGAGATTGCAGCATGGATGCTCTTGCGGTGCTGTTTATTATCCGAGCCTTGCCTTGCGAGGCGGATGAGAGCGGCCCGGTTGGCAACCTTCTCCCATGCCTGAGTGATCTCTTTCGATGTAGGCCTCGGGTCACCGACGTCCTGCATCTCATCGTCTTCTTTTGATCGGTTTTTGGTAAGCTTTTCCGCAGCAGTCCACGCAGCAACTCCAATGTCTCCGGCGTCATCCCGCCACTTCTGTTGGCAATCAGTGGAGCAAAATGCAAACCCGATGTAGGAATCCCGCATCTTCAAGCCATTTCCGCGATCGTAGGAGAAGCAGTGAGCACAAACTTCTTTGCGGTATTGGCGCAAGAGGACTGTGATTGCCAGATTGTCCATTTTGGCAATCAATGTGTCAGCTGGGATATCCTGAGAGGCGAAGACAGCGCGTCCCGAGTTGGGTGTGCGGCGTATGGCGAACAGATCAGACACGGGGGCTCCATGCGGGTAAGGCATTCCAGATGCAGTCTTTCAAAACGCTTCCCTGTTTCTCGGTGGCGGCTTGGGCGTGATAGTAAGTCAGTCTAAAAGGATCGCGGGTAAATAATTCACAGGACAAAAGAAGGTCAATTTCTACTACGCAACGAAGCGTTGAAACAAGGGATTAGGAAGAGGTCCATTTTGACTAATAAGCAGCGTTTTCGGTTTCGTAAGAGTGAGGTGGTAAATGGAAAACGTGAGAAAGAGATGAGCACACAAGGAGAAGTTATCTGGGGGCAGCTCGGGCGGTCCGCAAAGACCAGCCTTCCTCAGGAGATAACGCTAGGTAGCCGGCGGCGATTAGTAGAGCGGTGAAGCGTCAATAACGCGCACTAAATACAAGCTAGACAAATCGGTAAGCGCCTTTTGGAGCCTCAATTAACCGTGCTTTCCTGCATGTCTTCCGCAGGCGGCGTCGCGGACGGAGTCGCTCGAGGCTCCACCCTTTCACTTTTCGGACAATCTAGGGATCTCATCCTACCTATTGGCCCTCGAGTCAGCCAAGTCGTCGCGACTACTGACATTAGAGCTTGGCTAGGGGTGTGATTTAGAAACGCCGCTAAGGCTGCTGAGAACTGGCGGTAGCAAATTCACCAGATGCATGGTTTCCAATAAACTCACAAGGGACAGACCCAGAGTTGATGTTCAATACTTTCGCAAGCCAAGAAGTCCTGCACGTGCCGTTTCAAGTGTTGGGACGGGACGGGACGAATTGCCGTGACTGAATGTACTCTGGGAGCAAGTCTTTGGAACGGCTTCCCACATGCCCATGTCCTTGTCTCTCCGTAGCATCTAGAGTGATGTTAATAATAAAAGAGTTTATTTTCGTAAAGGCTACCAGCACATGAATCTACAGAACGGCCCTGATGTCCGTGGAGAGAAATTATGCAAAAAAGAAAGAATAAGCGCCAATCCTGAATCCAGCCAAGCAAGAAAACTACCAACACCAAAACACCCATGTATCGAAAAGGACGGTTATCCAGAATAACAGGCAGCACAATCGTAAATTACACTACGAAGCCCCAATACCGATTTTACCAAGTCTAAAGAACTTCCTCAACCCAACGCAATAGAAACCTGCGCCGTTATGCCGGAGAGAAAGCACGCTTTCGGTGCTCAAGGCGAACATTTGTGACACAAACCACCGCCGTGTTCTGTGGCCATCTCGACATCATAAAGACCACAGGGGTTAACGACATAGGAGTAACCCACATACTCTCTGAGCCCATCATTGCCGGAAGGAGAAAAAGCATTTGCGTATCGAGGCAGAGTTGGAGTTGGAAATGGAACGGTACTCGGCAGTGGCACTCCGCTTGAAGGTGAGCTGCCTGCGAAACTTGATCCCGCACCTGGGTAGAGGCCATCCGTAGCTTGGCGGAAAGAACCACCGTTCCTACGACGCCCCGGAGAACGGTTGTAATAACCCCCATATTTGCCCCTGCCTGCAGATGTAGCGGGATCAAATTCGGCATTCGCCTTTCCATATGGGTAGGTGCTCCAGGTTTTGGAACGGCTACTTCCATCGTCTTGGCCCCACTCACGAGATTTATGGGCTATTACTTCCAGTTGCTGCGCAAACGGTAGAGAGGTCTCGAGCCAATCTTGGTTGGTTGGTCCCTGTTGAACATCCAACGAGGAAGAGTTCTGACAGGTGTCCTGACATGCCTTCGGCGTACTTAGTGAATATTGATTCACTAGGGCGGCGTTTTTGGTCAAACTTCCAGCAGCAACAGGAAGATTATCAACTGAATCAGGACTAGCATCATTGGCTTTCTTCTTTTTCCTCTTGTTCTTCTTCTCGAATGGTCTCAGCTCCGCCTGAGAAGGAATACCATTAGACGTCTGCAACCCGTTGGAAGAAGGCGTGGCATCAAGGCCGCCCGCTATACCCTGGGGTTTCTTGTTCTTGTGCCTGTCATTGAATTTGGACTCTTTAGGGCTACAGCGCGATAAAGGGTGCTGCCCAGTGTGCTGCTCACTTGCGGCGTGAGTTGGTGAGTATGCATTTCCTGAATTAGTTGTCCAGAAATTGTGCCGGTGCAATTCTGAAGCCCATTCTCCCGGTAACCAAGGACGGATTGGAGAACTTTCCATTTGCATTGGCACGAATTCAGGAGCAGTTGCCCTCAAATCAGAAGAGCGGCTTGAATGAAGCGAATGCTCTCTAATTGGAGGGACAAATCCTTCAGCTTCAAATTGAAATTGTCTCGCTCGTGTTGGCGATAATTGCTGCCAGAGAGAAATAGTCCTGCTTTGTTCATCCAGTTCCGGTGCAATTGGTCTTGAGCTAACCCTTGGCCTGTTGTAGATCGTAGCTAGATCGCCTGTCGGCAGCCTCCTTTCCTCCCCCGAAGCCGCGGCAGATGAAACCTGGGGTGGGCTTCTGAGGGTGTCCAGGAAGATTCGACAAGCTGTGTCGCTCTTAGACCGCGCATGTTGGGTAAATATAGAACGAGTAAGTTTAACTATTGGCTCCATGTTTCGCTTTCCCCCTATGCTAGGATGATCTCCATTCACCTTGAACGCAGCTAGCGAAACACCGTTTTCAATTCTCATAGCTGCAGCCGAGATCCATTCATTATTTTCGGATCCAGAGTTTTTCTCCGTCGGAGACTCGGATATTTCAGAAATGGTGGGTCTCACAATGGTAAGACGCTCATCTCTAGCTAGGTCCCAAGCGGATAGAATAATCGAAGATAGACTCTTAGCTCTGCTCAAAGACTGGCTGATGTCGTCCGTTTCATTCTCCCCAAGTAATTTCGTTTTGACCACATTCATGACTTTCTCCTTTTCGGTTACTTCATCCGAACTGGTCTGATGGAATAATTCTTCGATTATAGGCGAATTTACTTGTCCATTCAAAGTGCGCGTGGCTTTAATGGCTTGAACTCGATGGTATTTTCCGAACTTTGAAGCTAAAGGAAGTGCAATAGCCTCTAATTCACCTATGCACGAGAGTTCGGGTGCTGCGACCGCATGGACTTCAATAGAAGGAGTCTGTCGAGCCACCAGCACGGTTTTGCCTTGAAAATTACTAATTAAATTCGGTAAGTCAGATGCTAAGATAGGTGGTGTCTTGCGGATTTGGGTTGAGTCTACAGTGGGATGCGACAACCGCCCATCGTTGTCGGGGGGACTTGCTGCATCAACCTCATCGGCTGACTCTTCGAACATTTCTTTGATAGCATGGGAAGATTGGGCTACCGTCTCTACGGCATGGTACAAAATGTCGTCTCTAGAGTCCTCGGAATAGAGATGCTTTTCAGCTGTTCTTGACACACTACTAGTAGATGTATCGACCGGGGACTCTCCCAGTTGATCATCACCATCCGGGTTCGGTTTGCCATGAATTCTCGCTCGAAGTTTTGAAGCCTTAGGCGTTCTCGATTTACCACTTCGTGGAGATGAAACTGTGGAAATTTCGGTCCTTCGGACCCTAATGGACAAGCGAGGAATACGCGACGGAGATGCAGGAGATGTGGCGGCAGGGCTTCCATCTGAACTTGTCAAGCCTGGGGACTTTTTCTCTGGTCGCAATGTATCGGAGGTTTGAGGAATTTTCAAAGAAAGTTTTGGTAGTCCCTTCCTATCTAGATTCATAGCCGCGGAATGCAATAAGGTATTAGGACGAACGCGATATTTCTCTTTATCGCTTTTGTAAAATGATGCTACGCTTTCTTTTGTTTCCGTCGGCTGGTGTGGGTGTTCAGTGTCAGCCAAAGTTCGATCAATGCAGATAGCCTCCGTGTCCTGATGCTCAACCGCAGTCACAAAACTATGGACCGAGCTTCTTGAGCTGCGACTCACCGGTGACGGGAGTGCAGAAGCAAAGGTTATATCCAACGGAGAATTATTACATGATCCAACATGACATGATAAACCTGCATCGGACTGATTTGCCGACCCTTCGCTACCCGTTCCTTGTGTCTTAGAATGCCTTGGAGGTCTTGCAGAAGATATAGTGATTTTGACATTTGGGCGTTGTTTGGCATTTTCAAGGGTTAGCGGTTTTGGGGCGACCTTCGGCGCACTTCTTAATGGGACAGTTTTCGATTTGCTAGTTGCTTGGACCAAGTGACGTTTTGCTACTATGTCGCCTTCGACTGGCTCTGCAGCCTCCTCGGTAATGAATGTAGTTGAATCCAAGATAGGGCCTTTGCGGGTATCTACAGCATCATGTCTTCCTCTAACAGTCTTCAAGCCGGAATCCTTGTGTGACTCCGCTGGAGTTCCTTTCCTTTTAGATTCTCGTTCGACTGCTCGTTGGGCTGTTTTGAGAACCGGTCCCTTGCTCTTCAGAAACCAATGAGCTAGCAATGGTTTCCTTGGGCTTCTCAGGTTAGCGCTTTCCGTTATGACAGGAGAAAGAGTTGTTGATTGAGGCGAATTCTCAGCATCTACATGCCCAACTAACCCCTCCACCGAAGGAACATTATTAGAATAACAGGCAAAATTCTCGTCATTATTTGTCTGTAATTCTTCAAACTTGGGGCTTGAAGGGTTCAGTTGCGAGGACTCCGTGTGCTCGAAAATTTCTTCAGAGATACTCGCTGCTATTTGCGCCCAAGAAATCCCGCGAGCCCTATCAACTAGAGCCGGCGGCCAATCTGTATTACCTTTTGGTGTCTCAGAAACGTGGGTTGGACTCTTTAGTGGTGGAAAGCCGTTACATAGTGCCGTGTCGGGATTGCTGTCCTGAGGAGCCGCGTCTGTGTCCTTCTTTGAGTCATTCTGGTAGGTGCCTTTAGGACGGGAATTCTGTAGAGATGAGTTGCTGGAAACACGTGTCTGTCCGCCGTTGGCTTTCTCTGTAATTAAGCCGTCATCTTCTGAGAGCATTTCAGCTGATCCCCCACAGTCCTGTAGACTTGATTCGAAACGTGCGACAATCTCCTTTACTTTGCCGTCACTGTGTATTAGTTCCGTCGTAAAATCAGGATACCTATCCGTTCCGAAATCAATAGAGACAGTTATGCCTGATATCTGGTGACAGTTATTCAATTCTTGGGCATCACTCGCTCTATCATCACGCAGTTCCTCGGTCGATAATCTTGTTCCTGGGTCAGAGGGAGTAGCTTCGTAATTTTCAGGCGTATCGTTAAAGTCCCGATCTGCCGTTATGCTAGGGCCCTGGCATATCGGTTTAGCCCTCCAGCTCAATGAGAAATCCGTCTCCAAAGTTGTGTTCATTGCGATTGACTGCAAGTTGACCCAATCTAAACTCTTCTCTTTATACGCGTATGGCTTGCGCCCAGTTAGAACTGTGAAAGGACTGTAATCGTCGAGCGAGGTAGTAAGGTTGAGAGAGGAGATATCGGAGGAGTCTTGTTCTGCAGAGATCGGTTCAACCGACGCACCGTTATCGGCGTTGTCGGTGGGACCGAAGTGCGAGGGCGGCTGGCGGGAAGTGAGAGAGATGAGCCTTTTGGCCGCTTCGCAGTAGTCGAATCGAACGAGTTCCTGATGTTTGCAGGCTGAATAATAGACGTATTTGTACTTGCACATAGCGATGCAAGTTATAAATTACCGAGAGAATTGACGAGGAGCCGAAGTGGAAGGGTCGACGCGGATGTTTTGGGATCGCAGCGGTAGGAGTGAGCATTAGCAGAGATTAGGAAACGTCAACTGCACGGGAGGTAAATCCTAGGGAAGGCGTTCACATTCAAATAGATACCGGAATGAAAGAGCGCATGAGAGTTTGACATCTTGGTTGATTATTGCAGAGTCTACCGGGATATTTGTTTGAACTCGTGGTCGAATGTGGCCATGACAGTACTTCACTGATGACATCTCTAAAGTGAGAGGAGTTTAAAACCCGATCAACAATTCATCTACGTTGAATCACATTACTACGTAAAAGTAGGAAAATTTCCAACCGTATTAAATTTCGTCTTGACCTGCTATCTTAAACGTAGTTCAGATTCTTCAACATCAGATCTGCGAAAAGTTTGATATCCGCGCCATTTTTCAGACACGCTCTGGGCGGTGAAGAGGTTATTGCGACCAAGTTTGCGTTAGAACAATTGGATTGTTTTGGTAATAGAGCAATCTTATGTTTAGCGTAGCAAACGGCCGGAAGTGCCCGGAAATAGTGGGAGATGTTCGGACGGAGCACGCTAATACTAAGCGCAGGTGTATATCCGTGAATCGGCGCTGACGGTTCGCCGTGCTCTCAAAGCTCCAAGCTTTAGTCTGGCACTTAGAGCTCCAAGCGGGGAACATCAGAATCTACGTTTCTTCTTCGCTGGTGCCTGCGCTTTTGCCTCAAGCTCACGTTTTAGCTCTTCTCTTTTCCGGTCAGCTCTTTCTCGTGACGATTCCCGAAGTGGCGGTGCAGTTCTCTTTGTTCCGACTAAGTCTCTTCCCCTCGGTTCATATCTATTAGCTCCGGCTTCCTTGACTGGTGCCTGCTCTTGAACGGGGGTACTGCCTTCGGATATAGCTTGGGGTGATCCCATAATCATACCGTCAACATGTGCACCCGTTAGCATAGATATGTTAGAAGTATCGGTCTTCGCCTCAGGCACATTCTTTTTCTTTCCTCCAATTATCCCCAATTTTGTTTTTCGTGTTGCCTGAGGGGTGTCCGAGGAGGTGGTTGAAATCTCTGGCATGGGTGAAGGGGACGGCTTCTCATTAGCAGTCTCCTCGTCCGTTATGTCTTCATTTACAGATGGATAAGGCGGTGGTTGCATTGGGCCATTATGTGAGTTTGTGGGTCTTTTCGCCTTTGATCCACCTATCACACCCAGCCTCTTCGGCTTTGCCGTACCCAAATTTCCTGTTGAGGGCGGTTTTTCTTTCTGCTGCATTTCCGGTAAGTCAAGATAACCCTTTGGTGACTGCTCGGCTCCCGCTATTTCCTTCGTCAATTTCGGTGGTGGAGCATCTAAATCATCGTCTTCGGTAGTCTCATCGTCGTCCATCAAGGATTGTTTCTTATGCGCTACTAATTTCGCCGATTCTGGGTGCTTGGTAGAGATTGGAGACCTAGACTCCTTCAGATGGGGAGGAGTAGCTTGCCTCTAGTGGTAGGACATTAGTCTTCATTTAGGCAAAAGCTAAGTTTGAATTCTACTAACCTGGAAATCTCCATCTTCATCGTCAACGCTTCTAGGCGTGCTTATCTCTGCGTTTAAAATAGCAGGTCCCGATTTAGCACTACTAGCTTCATCCGAAGGATCCTCCAGGCTCGTCCACCAGCTGCCGCTAGTTCCCTCTACATTCAAAGTTTCCAGCACTGATATGTCAGAATTTGAAAGTACACCACTCATCAGGTCTCCAAATATAGGCACGCTTCTCGTTTCGGGTTTTTTTGGGCTTACTCGCCATTGCCCCTCATCGAAAGCACCAAGGCCACTGACGTAGCGAGCAGCTTGTTGCCTTAGCGTTGCCTTTTTTGCGGGTCTTACACCACTAACGCTTGGGAACACCGTGGAAAGGTCAACATTATTCGATTCCAATTGATCAAGAAGTTTGGAAATCACGTTGTCTTTGTCCCTTAGATGAGAGATGAGATCCGCAATCTGCTGATTCTGTATAAACGAAGATGCGAGAAGGGGAAAAACAAACTCCTTTTTCAAGACGTCCGAGGTTAAGAGCTTTAAATGAATATTCCAATGCAACGCTTCGAGAGGCGGGGGAAGCGGAGTCGTAGTTTGTAAAAGGAGAGCATCTGTCTGGGTCTCAACAATTCGGCGTTTCGTGCCTTGAATACCTTTCACAGATGAGGCAATCTTATCAAGAAGAATTGGGAGCTGTGAAGCATTTTGGTATGGATCAATGGCCGTGTCGTCCTTGATTGCTCGTCTAATGATATCTCGACTTTCCAATTCTTCAGACCAAATGCGACTAAGATCGGTGACAAATATTTGATAACTTTCTGAGCTGAATGAAGCCTTGACTAGCAGCTTAGGAGTATTCTTAGTAGAATTAGATAGCTCAAGTGGCATCCACTTTGACTTCTCCATCGCTGATTGACATCAGATAAAGGTAGGCAGACGCGATAGCTGAACGTTACCTGATCGTGGGCGGATTTTCAATCGGCCCGCAAGCTAACCACATTCGTGGTGCACCACCGCTGTTTTCCAACATTTGTTAAGCAGCGTAACGCTTTTTATGATTTTCCCTATAAACCAATAAATCGCTCTATAACGGTAAGTTCATCGATTAGAGAGACCACTCGATAATTTATAAATATCGGGTCTAAATTAGCTCACGACTGTCTAAACTTAAGATTATTTTTATTAAAAACAAATTCATTATTGAGGATAGTAGACTTAGCTATAACGTCGCAACGAGTAGATATATAAGGCCTAAAAGTTAATCGATTATAGAGCTAGCTCTATAGATTAATTTAACGGTATTTTTAAGATAAGAGCTATTATAGGGGTATGGATTAATTTTATTGAAAAAGGCAACTACTCTATATATAAATTTAGACGACGCGCTTAATAAAACCTACGAAAGTCTCTAGACCATCCCTTCGTCTGGCAAATGTGACTTTTCGTATTGGGCGCTTTAGGCGCTCCTGCCTGGGTTAGCATGCTGCAGGCACCCTAGCTAGCGTGATTTTATTAGCAAGCCTCACCAAAACACGTCAATATTGCGATGCCGATGAAATGCTGCTGAAGGCCACCACTAAAAACACCCATATAAATATTTTTTTGAGGAAGTTGGGCAAAAAGCCGTAATATATAACGTCATGACAGTAGGTTTCTGCCCTTCTTCTATCAACCGGCTGCTAATTATATAGGAAAATCCTCCATTAGAGTCCTCCCCCAAATTACTACCACCTATCCGCTTTATATGCGTTCCTAATAATAAGGATAAGCCAGTAAAGGACTAGCTTAAGGTTATAAAGGAGGACGTGCTATATACGTTAAATAAGATATATCAAATACTACAAGTGGTTGAACGGTTTAACTAGTGGCTATTTAATATAGAGGATCGATTGAAGGTAGTAGAGAAGGGCAAGAAGGAGGCTAAGAAGGAGGCTATAGTAAAGGCTTAATTAGCTTTAAAGTCTTAATATTAGAGGCGTAAGGAAGTAGAGGACCTAAAATAGTTACTTAGTTGTCGCCTTCTAAATAAAAGTTATTAAAGCACCGAAGGCATAGAGGAAGCCTGCAGGCCTTATATTTATATACTATTTGCTTAATCTTTGTTATAAGCTTCTTTGCCTCCTTCTATCTACATATTTAGCACTTTAGTAGGGTCTTATAGCCTTACTTCCTTGTGAAGCTTTTAATAGAACGGTAAGTTCGCGTCTTATACAGTCAAATTGCAGGCAGTAGGGTTTTAGCGGTAACATAGGTGGTTTTTTAATTCGTTTTAATATTTTTATAACCAGGCCCAATGCCAGATTAATATTGCCCATATTTTAGTAAGCTTTAACAAAGAAGACGCTCAGTATTGTGCTTATTTAGGCCTATCTGCCGACTACCCATAATAACGAGGTTCTATGCCAATTATATACGGAAACGGCGGTGGGTTTAGAGGAAGGGCCTCCCTAATATCCGGAAGATCTTCTTACTAATAATATAGGCGTTAATTATAGCTGTATTAAGCGCCTAAAAGAATAAGGGCAGCTAGGTGCGCATAGTAGTAATCTAGGTGGTATAGTAGCTTCGAAGCTGATTATAAATATTAACGCCGCCTATTTAGTTATTGTAGTCGATAGAGAGCCTAGGAAGCGTCAACTTCTTAATTAGGTCGTCGCCCTAAACGTTCGGCCAAGATCTAGGTAGTAACACTTGGCAGTAACTTTACTGCCCAAATCTTTTGCCAAGTTCGATTCTGCCGATGTAAAATTAGTGGCTTGGAGCTTGTTTTTAGTGTTGTAGATCTTGATTTTAGAGCCATATATTAATTAATTGGCAGAGCCACAGCGTCGCAATTCAGCTATGCTTGAGTCGTGATCTGCACCTGCATTATAAGCCTTGGCGTAGTGTTATATGTAAAAATATTTAATTATAAGGTTTAGAAGGGGTTATAATTTAATTAAATTGTAGGTATTATAATGTAAAGTCTCTGCGGCGTAGTAGTATGGTAAGTTCTATAATTGCTTTAATTTAATTTGGAGCTAGCTCAACGTAATTATACTACTTTTCCCGAAGTTCTTAAGTGGCCTATTAGGCCATAATGCAAATATATAGGTTTAATATAACTTAGGGCGTTAAAAATAAGATAAGAATAATATAATTAATTTAAAGCCTTACTGATACGTGATTTAATAGGAAATAACCTTTTTTTTTAATATTTTTAACACGCTACTAATAGGAACTAAACCCACAACCTTTTACTACCTAATTAGGCTAAGGGCCTCGGCGGTAATGTAATAAGGCTTATAAGGCTCTGCGGCAATGCAATGAGACTTAGCGCTAAGTATTAGAAGGAAGTTAAAGCTGCTCGGTTACTATAGGAGAGCCGTAGTGCTTAGGGTAGTGTTGAAGTTTAGAAGTATCGATTATTTGGGGTATCTCTGTTATTATAGTAGCTATTGCAGTAACAGAGACACCCTAAATAATCAAGATTGCGATTATCAAAAATAGTATCGCTGGAAATTTTGCCGTAGGGACGTTATTAACAACCCCCCACTAATATCGTTAATATTAGTAGTAGGGTCTAGCTAAGTTATAGAGAACTTCTTTATATGCATATTAAACACAGCGTAAGGTAGTAACTTGGATAGAGTAACGTAGTAAGCTATAAATCACTACTGTTGGTTAGGAACGGTCGTATTTATTAAAGCTGCGAAATAATATTAAATGGCTACATCTCCGGTTAACTTTAAGCCAGTATATAATTTCTAAACTAGGCTTAGCCTACCGTATACTTAATTGCTTAATTACGTAGGTAGAATAACTATAGCTTATATCTTAAATTGCGACAACCTAAAGTCCTAAGTATTTAGCTGTGTAAGGGAGTTATTAGAGTTATTAGAATCTTTAAAGTCCTGGCTAGAGGATACTAGTATAGGAGATGGTAAGCCAAATAGACGGATAAATATATTTAATATTATTAACGGTTGCTCTTAAGAGGATTCGCCTAAGGTTAATAACTAGGTTAACTAACGTTTTCGCTTATTAACAGCCGCTTATAGTAAGTACTGTAATCTCATAGGTGCAGTTAATATAGGTAGTATATTTAATAATATTTTAAGCTCCTTATGGACCCCTACTGCTAATCTCTGCCTCTTCTTCTATTAAGATATCTATTATTTTGCCTGCTCTTTATACTTTACAGCCCTCTTAGCTTACTTAAGGCCAGTAAGACTACGCTTATTAGCCTTACCCTTCTTTTTAAACTCTACCTTTAAAGTTTAAACCGGATTAGGTAGTTCTACTAGTATAGCATTATTCTTTTTATGCACCCCTTTAAATTTAAGAAGAAGCTGTTAAGTCTACCGCTAAAATAAGTTTATAAGAACTTCTGCTTGCTTAGTAGGGTATAATTTAGTAATTGTGTTATATACTATAGTCGCTACGCCTAACGCTATGTCTACTCCGTTATTACTAAAGTAGTTGCCGTTAGTAATAGCTTTATTATTAGGACTAAGTTAGGTATTATAACTTAGTTACTAATTAAATTTAATAGCAGACGGCCTATTAAGTAGCCATTGGGGGTAAAAAAGGCTTAGTGGTAACGACGCTAATTCCTATAGAGCTTTTTCCATCTAATAATAATATAGGAGGCTATATTAAACAGGAAGATCGTAGTCGCCTTACTCTAAATAGTAGCCGTATTTGCTATGGCCGTCCTTAGTATTAATCTTTGTATATAGAACTCTAAGAGTCGCTAATACGTGCGAGTGATAATGTAATTACTTTTAAGCGGCCCGTACTTCTTACTATCCTTAGCAAGCTGGCCAAACTATCTATAGTCGGATTTAATAACTTCCTATTTATCCTATATAAGCCTAATAGCCTTATTAGTTACTTAACCCTATAGTAACTAAAATATATAAGTATCTTAAAGCCGGAAAGACTTCCTATAATCCTTATATTCTAATCTCTTATACTCCTTAAACTTTTTATTAATTACCAACTTAATCTAATTAACAACTTTTAGTAATGTAAGGTCCTTATATAACCTTACTTTTATTACTAGGTAAATTAATTTGCCCCTCTATAAGGTGTTAGCATTAAAATTACGGTAATAATAAGTATAAGCCCTATTAAAGTAGGCCTCCCTTAAGCCCCAGTAATCTTTAATTTTAAAAGCCTCTAGCTGGTTAAGTTAACGCATAAATATATTATAATTAGCTTTAAGTTTAGCGGGACTCTCTAACTTAGTGTATACCTAAATTAAGTCCTCTAATATCTTCCGTTTCTTCTTTAAGTACTTACTACTATTAACTAATGTAGTCTTAATATTTTTAACAACGTGCCACTTACAGAGTTGTATCTAGATATCCTCCTAGATAAGCTTTTTGGTAGCCGATATAAAGCTAGCTCCCTAATCGCCAATATAAACTTTTAGTATAGGTATATTATAGAATATAAACTTATTTATAAAGTTATGCATTTCTTTAAACACCTACTTAGCCTTAGATATAA
>Ga0307515_10003917_pt1 | contig 31061 bp, 11 predicted proteins | sample 17_EM_MG_FD_194513 | JGI IMG/M metagenome (GOLD analysis project Ga0307515, IMG submission 194513) | Populus trichocarpa ectomycorrhiza microbial communities from riparian zone in the Pacific Northwest, United States - 17_EM | ecosystem: Host-associated > Plants > Roots > Unclassified | place...
AGCCGAAAAGCTATATAGAGTCCTTAAACGCTCTAGACATAACGACGTTAATAGGAAGGCAGTTAATTACCTAACTAAATACTACTCCTTTTGCCAAAAATACGGACGTTCCCTAGGCTAATTTAAGTTTACCCTTTATAAGGACCTTAACTTTAACTACTTAGTATATGTGGATATTATATATATTAACGGCAGTCTAGTATTATATATAATTAACGAGGTAACCCGCTATTAAGCCGCCCGTTAGTTGCAAAATATATCCATAAAACACACTTAGGATATTTTACGGACCTGCTAGATTAACACATACGTTGGACCTCCGCAGTATATCACCTACGACGCTAGTAGGAACTTTATTAGCAAGTAATTCTAGTAGTATACTACGGCTATAGCTATATTAACAAAAGCTGTTCTAGTTAAGGCGTACTAGTCCGTTAGGCTTATTAAGCGAGCTTACCTAGCTCTATAGAGAGCTTACTAAATTATTATAGACAAGTATAAGGATATCTAAAAGGAACTGGCTTTATAGATGGCCGTAAAAGCTATTAATAACACCGCTAGCCCTAACGGACTAGTACCTACCCTCTTAGTTTACGGAGCCTATATAAGGATAAGCAACCTAGGCCCTCCTACCCTATCTATTATAGAACGAGCAGCTGTAATATAGAAGGCGATGGCCGAGGTAGTTAAGCTATGGGCTAAATAAACTATTAATAACGCCCTATACTACCGTAACGGACCTAATACAACCTTAGTACACAACCTCTCGCTTAACTCTAAAGTCCTTATATAGCGTGAAAGTGGCAGCTAGAATGGACCCTATTATCTACTAGCCGTAGAAAATAAGACGTGCTGCGTATAGCTTTTTAGTAGGCTAACTAGCTTTAGAAGCACGTCCGTAAAACCCTACTTTTGGCCCGAAAATACCTATAACGTTAAACCAAACAAACTAAAATTACCTATTAAACTAGACGAACTGGAAGCACCTACTAAATCAGATAAACTAGAAGCATCTTTACCTACCCTAGAAGTCCCCTAGAAACATACTAAACCTACTAAACCTACCGTAAAGCGTGGTTAAGGACGCCCCTAAAAGCACCCTGTAACTAAAAACACCATAATAGAAAATTACCTAACCTCCGCAGAAATATCCGCAAGGCAATCTCCGCCTATAAATATATTAGTTCTAGTATAAGAAACCCCGTTTACAGACTTACGACATAAAGAGATTAACGGACTACTTAAAAAGGGTATCTTTGCGGTTATAATAGAGAGAGATGTTCCGCAAGGCGTCCGTATATTTAATTTACGCTTTGTTAATAAAATTAAGTACCCTAGTACTAATAAAGCCTTTAAAAAATTAAGGCTTATTATATAAGCCTATAACGACTAAGGGAAGGGCTTAGTTCTTACGCAATTGCCTATAATTTAACGAGTTAGCCAACGGATTATACTTATACTTATGCCTGGACTATAGTAAAGTAAACCTATAGCCCTTTACTTACGGGATATTTTATAAGCCTACGTATAATCTAATACCTACCTAAATAAGGACATCTTTATACGACTACCCCGCGAGCTTAACCTATAACTAGGAACAATTTTATAGGTTGTAAAACCTCTTTACGAAGTACTAGAAGCTAGAAACCATTAGTTTAAAACATACTACTAGCACTATATTAGTAAACTTAAAATAGAATAGTTGACCTATAACCCCTACCTCCTATACAGCCTATTAAACGGCCTTAGTATTATTGGACTCTAAATAAATAATACCCTCTTCCTAGTAGACTAAACCTTTATAAATGCTGAAGAAACTAAACTATAAAAGGCAAAGTTCTTAGTAAAGCTATAAGAGTAGTTAACTAAGCAGAACCCAATTAAGTTTAATAGAGGCCTAATTATATAAAAGGACAACCTAATTAAGCTAATTTAGGAACGCTAAGCTTAAAACCTAAAGCTTATTATAGCAAAGCCTACGGACCTTACTAGTTCCTATAGAGAGACCTATAAGACCATAAATATAAAGGACCAATACGCTGCACAGCGTGCAAGAGGCGCCTATATTGCCATAGTCTGTTAACCTAAATCTGCCTACAATTTATCCTTTGCGGCCTAGGTAATAGACCTATAAGAGGAAAATATTAAGCAGTTTAATAAGCGCATTTAGTGGCAAATTAATAATATAATAAGAGGACTTACTTTTATACCACTAGACCTAAATTCCCTTAGCTTACTAGTATTTATAGACGCCTCCTTTACTAATAACAAAGACCTATTATTACAAATTGGCTTTATAATTATACTTACGGACTATAATTAGGACATAAATATACTATACTAGTCTTTAATTAAGTGCAAATAAGTAACCCGTAGTATACTAGCTTCTAAACTATATATATTAGCTTATGGATTTAATATAGCAGCTGTAATTAAATTAACGGTCTAGAAGATTCTATAACTAGAGTAGTTACCCCTAGTTTTATACACTAATTTAAAGTCCCTCTATAACTGCCTAGTTAAACTAGGTACGACATAAAAGAAGAGGCTTATAGTTAACCTAATGTGCTTATATTAGGCTTACAAACGACGTGAAATTATAGAGGTTAAATAGATTAGTAGTGGAAATAATCTAGCGGACGCTATAACTAAGGTAAAGCCGTATTAAGCCCTTAAAACCCTAATTAATACGAATAAGCTTAACCTAAAAGTTATAAAATAGGTAGAACGAGACTAACGGAGTACCTATAGTACGCCTACGGCCCGTTAAAAGGCTGTACGGTTTATTATACGGCCTATTTTACGGACCATAAGCTATTAGGTAGAAAATGGTAGAAAGCTGCAATGGAACTTAGTGGACTTATATAACCTGCCAAATTCTGCTATATTCTACTACGGTGGTTAAATTAACCAATTACGATTTTCCATACCAGGCACAGAAAATCGCCATTAGCTCGCTTAGCACTAGCGCCTTAGCGGCCCTTAGGATCTAACTTATAGCTCGCCTACGGCCCGTTAAAAGGCTGTATGGTTTATTTTACGGACCGTAAGCAGAACTTACGGCCAGCTTAGGGCGCCGTTTGGAAGGCAGCCTAGACGGTACCTCGGGGGAGATTTCCTATATACTTCCTTTATATCTTATAGTTCTATTTCCTATATATTTTCTTTTATATTTTACGGTTCTATTAGAGCAATTACGGAGGCTATATATAGGTGGTTTTATTTTTCAAGTACCGCTAGTGTATAATTACAGCACCTGTTATACTAACCGCGTGCCTACGCGTTCGGTACGCCAGGTACGCGTTTACGCGTTCAGTGCACTAACCACCCGCTTACGCGTCTAGTGCACTCCTAAAGCACTAACTAATTAGGGGGAGGTCGCATTAGTATATAGACCACGTAGTCTACTTCAATATAAGAGACAGTCACTATCATCCAAAAGAGCATACAATACTATATGTATTTCGTACCCCTAGATCTAACTCACTCGTGCTATTAAATTAGTACAAACATATACGGTAGAAGTTACTGCTTAAACTCCTTACTCTGCTAAGAATACCTTTTAGAATGCTATTATAAATCTTAAATCTCTATCTAATATAATTTTACTTAATACTCCATGTCTTACAAACACTTCTTTAACATAGATTTTAGCGATATCTTCCGTTAAGATTTCTTCTATATATGCTATAAAGTAGCCCTATTTAGTTAACTTGTCCACTATTACTAAAATTATATTATAATCTTATTCGGTAATAGGATCTCTTAACTTTAGTAACTTAATAATAAAGTCCTATAATATAACCTCCTATAGTCTTTTTAGTATTTTAATAGGTTATAGCCCTCTATATAGCTTATACCTTATTAGTTTATTTCTTTAGCAATCTAAATACTCCTTTATTACTTTTCTTATGATATTTTAGATTCCGTTAATAATATATTCTTCTTAAAGTCTTAATACTAAGCCTGTTACTCTATTGTGTCCTTAAGTTATTCCCTTATAGAAACCTTCCACGAAATACTCTGCTATGCTTTTTAGAATATACTTTACTTCTCAATTTTTATATATATCTATCTATAGATCTTCTAGCTATGCTTTTAAAATTCTTTATACCTAAAAGCTTTCTAGTATCTTATAGACTCTTCCTAGTTTATTATTCTCTTAAGTTACTACTAGTTTAGGGTAATTATATCTAATTAACCTATTCTTATCTCTGTGTAGCATTGCTCCTAATAGCTTTTCGTTATTTTATAGTTTAGCCTTTCTGCTAAGTATATCTACCCTTATATTCTTAGTTCCTTTAATATACTAAATCTTAAAATAGTATTCTATAAGCATCTCTGCCTATCTAACTTATCTTTAATTAAGTTCTTTTATTATTAGAAACCCCGTTAGGTTCTTATAATCTATTTTAACTATAAATAGTTTCTCTACGCCTTATAAGAATGCTCTCTATTCTTTAAGTACTATAATTATCCTTAATAACTCCTTATTATAGACGTCATAGTTTAACTCTAGTAGTATTATCTTTCTACTATAGTATACTACTAGATGCTATACGTCCTTATACTTCTATAGTAAATATACTCTTAGTGCGTAGTTTAATATATTTGTTTCTATAACCGTATCTAGTCCTAGTTAGTAGATCTTAAGAATTGGCTCCTAGGTAAATAACTCCTTAAGTTCTTTAAATAATTTCCTCTATTTGTCTCCCTATGCCTATAGTTCCTCTTTCTTTATAAGCCTAGTAAATAGTTTAATATTTTTTAACCACTGTGCTATAAACCTCCTATAGTAGTTATAAAACCCTAAGAATAACCTTAACTGCGTTATATTCTTTAGTTCTTACCAACTTACTATAGCTTTAATTTTCTTTAGGTCTATACTAATATAACCTAGTTTAATAATAAATCTAACAAAATCGGTCTTCCTAGTAAAGAACTCGTATTTCTTAATTACTACTAGCATCTATTCTTCTTATAGTCTCTTTAAGACCTATTTAACGTATTCCCTATATTCTTCCTTAGTTATTAAGTAGATAATAATATCGTTAAGGTATACTATAATAAACTTATTAAGATATTCTCCTAACACACTATTAATTCTTTTCTAAAATATTACTAATATATTTATTAATCTAAATTATATAACTAATAGTTTATATAGTCCTTCTCTTAATCTAAAGGCTATTTTCTATTTATTACCTTTCTTAATTCTAATCTAATAGTACGCCTATCTTAGATCTATCTTTATAAAGATTTGCGCATTACCTATTTAATTCTAGATTTTGCTAATTAAGGGTAAAGGATACCTATCCTTTCGAGTAATGCTATTTAACTATTTATAGTTAATGTATAGTCTAAGTTTTCCGTTCTTTTTTAGTATAAATAGTATTGGATATCCCGCTAATAACTGCGATGGTCTAATATATCCCTTTTATAAGTTTTCCTAGATAAACTCTTTAAGTGCGCTTACCTCCTCTTAAGTAAGCTTATAGGTTAAAAAGAACCTTAGACTTATTTCTAGTTCTAACTCTATCTTATAGTCCTATGCTATATAATCTGCTAGCTTTTTACTTTCTAATAACTATAGCTTTTTGCTATACTTATGGTATCTTTTTAGTACGTAACTTAAGCCTTACTTAGTCTCTTTATATATCGCTCCAACTTAGTACTATACTAACTTAGTTTGCTATTATATCTTATAGCGTTATATATTTCTAATATTGACCTAACCTATAATCTAATTAATCTTTAGGTTATATTCCTATAATTAAGGCATACCTAATACTACCTTATCCCGTCCTAATAGTAGGATATTAAAAAACATCTTAATTTATCTTTCGTTAATGGTTATCTAAATAGGTCCTATTTTAAGATTAATAATCCCTCCTTTATAGGTTATTAGATCTTCTAAAATTGTAATTAATAGGTAAGGTTATTCCTTCTATCTATAAGGTAATCCTATTCTTTTAACTACTACTAGTAAAATATAGTTCCGTATTACTCTACTATCTATTAGCGCTTTAAACTGCTAATCTTACTAATTTACTTATAAATTTAGGTGTTATCCTTAAATTCCTTTAAGGGTCTAAGGCTCTACTATTAGCTCCCTCTAGTTTTATAGGCCTCTACTTTTCCTAACTATTAGCTGTTTAATCCTATTATACTTAGCTTACTCTTTAGCTAATACCTAGTTTACTTTTTATCTTTAATATACTATAAACACGTATTCTCTAGGCATTCCCACTACTATTATCCGTCTAAGTATTTTTCTATAAGGAATCTTCCTGGCTAAAGTATTAAATTTCCTTCCTTTTAGACTTGTGCTGGATGCCATCTATATATATACTTAGTATTCTTATACTATTGCTTATCTATTATCCAGTATATCCTTATAGGGTATTTCTAATTCTTTTCCTTTGAATTCTTATATATCTTATATATATCGTCCACGCATATAATCTATAATAGCGTATAGTATACTAGGTGCTTTAGGTTAACTCTTAACTTATCTTTATCTTTAAGTTTAAACCTTTATTATGCTAATCTAAACGTTATAACTTTATTTATAGGTACTAAAATACGTCTCTTACTTCTCTAGTCCTCTAATTATTCCTCTAAATCCTTTAATATTATAATTAAGGCCCCTTTAATATAAGTTATAGCCTTCTTTAACTATATATAGAAATCTTCCTACTTATTATTATATCGTTGCCTATACTACTTTTAGTATAGCTGCTAAAGTATATACGGCTTATCCATAAGGAAGTATCTTCTTATTACTACGTCATAACAGCCTTTTATATATCGTTTTTTAAACCTAGTAGGGATTCCTAAATCCTCTTTATTCTTTAGTTCGGTAAGCTACTTAGCTCTTAATATACCTACCCTAGGCCTATTAGTAATTCTTTATACTAGCGCTCTATCCCTTATACGTCCTAATATACTAGAGCTCTTATCTAGTTTCTGTTCTTATTATATAATAATTCTTTATCTAAATTCCTCTATAGTTTCTTTTAGTTTATATCTTACGCTTAGATCCTTAAAGTCTTCTTACTTTTTAATCTTAGTATCCGTTTTCTAATCTTTAGGCCAAATACTATATTCTCCTAGTAAGTCTTCTAGGTTTATATATCTGTCTCCTAGTTTGGTTACTATTTACGCTATAGATTCTTTAATCTATAAAGAAGCCTCTTACCTTTTACTTATAGGTATCCTTATTTATACTCCAAATTCTTAGTTCCGTAGGATTCTTAATCCTAAGCTTGCTTTTATCTTAAGCTTTACTCTAGCCTTAGTCTAACTAGGCTTACTTAGTATTCTTATCTTGTCTTAAAAGTCTTAAATCTTACTTATCTTATCTTAATAGTCTTATTATAAGGGATATTATTACGGACACCTTAGGTTGCCCTTAGGACAACCCCCGGACGCCCCTCGGATGGTCGCCGGTCACATACTAAAGGCACATGCCCGTAGTATATAGTCTCTACAATCCCAGAGGCCTTACCTCCTTAAGGATTCGTCTCTCTTACCAATCTATCCTATTCCAATCGTGTCCTTATAGCCCCCTATCTACAAGATCCCCTTACATTTAAATCCTTCCTACTCTTTTTTAGAAGGGTAGTCGGCTTTAAGGACCAGATTGTTTGTTTATATCTTTTGTTTATAACTACTATCCTCCCTTAAAATCTCGTAACGACCTAAATAGAAGCTCCACGGATACCTTATAGAAAGCCGTCGCGTAAAGGCAGGAAGGTCCCTCTAATAGTGAGAGATTGCGATAATATAACCCTCTAGGCAAGACGGCCGAACGAGCCCTAATACCTAGATGCTCTAGGAGCTCGAAGACTCTCGCATACCTACGGTTACTGCTAAGGAAAACGCAGACACCCTCTATAACGGTTATAACGCTGCCGGAAAGTAACTAGAACCCCTCTAGCTTTACCTAGGCTAATCAGAAGATTAAGCGCTAGAGGCAACCCTAAGATCTTCCCCTAAGCTAGAAATGCTAGATAAATACACTAATATGTCTAACTAGGGACCCAACTAGAACCCTCCCGGAAGACTACCGGCCTATAATTGGTATAGTGGCGGTATATAGACTGCTTATAAGCTAAGCGGGCCTACCCCTTTAGGAAACTAAACCTAAATACTAACTTAAGACCCGAGGCTTATTGGGAAACCCGCACTAGCTACTAGTATTAATACTACCTCTATAGTAGGAGCTTCTTTAGGCCCAAGTTTAGAAGGTTAAGAGCCCTATACCGATCTCCTTTAAGATAGATATTAGGAAGCTGTTATAAGGCTCTTAGAAGCTATACGGGAGGAAGCTACTAATAAATATATTAGAACCCTTTAAGGGCAAATCTATATCTAGTAGGGTTTAATCTAAGCCAGGTAAATTCTTTTATAACCTAGTTAAGGCTAAGGGCTTCCTAGGAGCTACCTAATACCTACCTAAGGAGGTATAAAAGACTTAGAGAGGCACCTATATAATAAATAAAAAAAGGATATAAACTAACTGGCTAAGGCCTTTAGTAGTCTAGAACTTCGTTATAGACCCAACGCCTAATAGCTAAACAATTGGGTTCGCGAGGTAGACAACTTCTTTAAGATGCTAATAATACGAGATAATACTAAAGAGCGTATACGCTAGATTATTAGTAAGATTAAAGACCAATTACTAAACCAGATCGCGCTTAATTAACTTAATAAAGAGCAAATTATAATATAGCTATAGCTATAGACCTTCCTAAAGGGTTAAACCTAAGATCCGTATATTATATAATACGATAATATAGAATAATTCTGGAATAGTACGCAGCTAGATTGTTAAGACTTCCGCTAGTTTATAAACTTTATAAAAACTCGTACTTAATAGATGGATCTAGAGCCCTTTAAAAATAAGGACGGCAGCGTTTATAAGAAAGAGAAGATTGGATTTATCTAGGCTAGAATTAAGCTAGCAATTCGTGACGAAATAAAGCGCGTAGGAGCCCTACTGCGGATTACCGTATATGCGAATTTTGAACGAGCGGTTCTAAACGCTGAGGATGCGGTAAGGAACTAAACCTCTTTTAGTAGGAAGCCGGGGGGTTACTAGAAGTGTAGGCACTTTAATAGTAACGTAGAGTAGACCTAACCTTTAAAGAAGCTGTTCTTAAAGAGAACTTCGGAAGGGTTAAAGTTAGGAACCTTAAATAATAGGAAAGACTCCTAGGGTTAACCTAATACCCGTCCGGCACCTTTATAGAAACACTCTAAGAAGTTAAGAGAAAACTCTAGAGGTAGATCCTATTAAAAAAATAAGTAGGGCAATAACCGCACTAATAATCTAAAAAAAGAAAAGCCCTAGTTATAGACCTCTCCTAGCTGCAACTAGGGTAAGATATAAAAGGAAAGACTCTCCGTATTGCTATTAAGCTAGAAATAATACTCCCTATAGGTAAGGTATAATAGTTCTAAGCACTATATAATAGCGGCGCCGAAATTAATCTTATATAATATAATTTAGTAAAAGAGTATAAACTTATCCTATTATAAAGGTAGTAGAAACCTATTATAGGCTTTCTAGATAAGTATTGGATTAAGCTATATAGTGCCTATAAGCTTATAGTATTAGTAGCCGATATACACAACTGCACTAAGGTAGTTGGCCCGCAACCCTTCTGGGCGGCTAACTTCGTAGGTTATAACCTTATCCTTAGATACCCTTAGCTTGCGGAAGCAGATCCTAAGATATACTTTAAGACTAGAGCCTTTAAATAGTAGAATAATAAAGATTTAGAAGGGCGTATATTACTAATAAGCCTAAAGGATATTCTAGAGAATGTAGCCCTAGGCAAAATAGTATACGCTCTACACCTAAAGGAGTATTAGATCCAACCCCTATTTAATAGCAAGATAGATATAAAGCCTAGTATAGGTAATAACCCCTCTATAATAGAGACCCTATAGGGAACTACTAGATAGGTCGCGGAGATATTATAGGGAGGCGGCAATCTTAAGGATTTTATAAGATACTTTAACCGCTACGGGTTACTCTAGCTTAAGCAATATACGGAGAGTATACTACGGCACCTTAAACGCTGCGTTAAGGAGTTTCCTACCCTCTACTAGCTACTATATAAAACGGTTTAACGTACGGTAGCAACTATATACGAGTAACTACTATAGCGTATAACACTGCCCGCGAGCATTTTAAGGGAGCTCTAGGACCTACCTAATAATAATATAAAGGACAAACGCGACCCCGATTTGTTAAATATTCTAGTAGGCCTAAGGGACTTACTAAGGGTATTTTTGGGTAGGAGAGCTAAAGTCCTACTATAGAACTCGGAGTATAATTATGCAATTAATTTAAAAGAAGGTAAGTAACCGCTAAACCTCCTTATCTATAACCTCTTGCGTAAAGAGCTTAAGATCCTATAGGAGTACCTTAATAGCTTACTGGAAAAGGGATAGATCTAGCCTAATAAGTCGCCGTTAGGCGCGCCGATCCTCTTTATCCTAAAACTAGATAGAACTATAAGGCTATATATAGACTATCGCGGCCTTAATAAGATTATAATTAAGAACCGTTACCTACTACCACTGGTTAATAAAATGCTGGATTAACTATTTAGGGCAAAGATCTTTACGAAGTTAGATCTATAAGACGCCTATTATAGGCTCCGTATTAAAGAAGGGGATAAGTAGAAGACCGCTTTTAAGACTTAATACGGCCACTTTAAGTATCTAGTAATGCCTTTCGGGCTAGCTAATGCGCCTATAATATTCTAATTATATATTTACAGAGCCTTAGGGGGGCTAGTCGACCGTATATACGTTATCTATTTAGATAACATCTTAATCTACTTAGAAGATAAGGGTTAACACGAGCAACACGTCCGCGAAGTACTGGAACGTTTAGATAATTGGGGCCTCTACGCCAAGGCGTTAAAGTATATCTTTAATACTAAGCAGGTTAAGTTCCTGGGTTATATTATAACGCCTATAGGTGTAGTTATAGACCTAGTATAGGTATAGACGATCTAGGAGTAGCCAGAGCTAAAGAGCTATTAGGATGTTTAAGTATTTCTAGGCTTTGCCAATTTCTATAGGCGCTTTATCTATAACTACTTAGACGTCGCCTAATACCTATTTAACTATATTGCGGAAGCTTTTTAAGACCCGACCTAAGAAGCAAAAAGCTTAAAGGCGGTAAGAAAGAAAACTAAAAAGGGACCAACTAAATAGTATAAGCTATGGTTATAGCCTAGAAAGGTTTAGAAGGCCTTTTAGGAACTTTATATAAAGTTTACGAAAGCTTTATTACTACGGCATTTAAACCTAAATTAGCTATTAATAATAATCACTAATACATTAAATTTTGCCCTTATTAGTATCCTGCTGTAACTTAATAGGCATCTAGACACTACCCAGCTCTATTAAAGACCAGTAGTATTTTATAGTAGAAAATTCCAGGGACCTAAAGTTAGGTATTATACCCACGATAAGGAACTACTAGCTATAGTTAACTGCTTTAAATAGTGGCGACACTACTTTAAGCACGCGAGCTATACCACTTATATACTCTCAGATCACTATAATCTACGCTACTTTATAACTATAAAGGAGCTTATACCTCGACAAGCTAAATAGGTAGAGAAGCTTACGCAATTTAATTTTAAGATTAAATACAAGCTAGGGGAAAACAACCCTGCTAATAGACCGTTACGATAGCCAGACTATACCAAAGGCTTTAAAACGGGAGAAGGAAAACAGATAATAAATATCTTACTCCCTATATTATAGAACAAGCTCTAGGTATAGAATGCTTAAGCACCCATAGCTCTATATACTAAGTCTTAGGCGGTATAAGCCCTATTGGTTTTTACTGACGTTCTAGCTGGTACCCGGTCCGTTGCTGATAAGGGTCTAAATATACCTAAATAGGACGTCCCTAATACATTCTCGGAATCTAGTGATATACTATCTCTAATTGCTAAGCTATCCCTTTAAATAAATAGTGAAGCTATAGAGTAATTAGAACTTAGAGCCCTATAATAACTAAAGGACTTTAACCTCATAGCGGCCTTCCTAACGTACGCGCATTAAAGAGTTGCAAGATCTATAGTACTATCTAGTTTTATACTTAGAGCAGTATAGGATAAAATAGCTTTTACCTAGGAACTATTTAAAAGGTTAATAGACCTTATCCGTAAGGTATAACGGAGGGACGCTTCCTATACTATCCTTAATATAAAAGTAGACCGGAAACGTAACGGAAAGGAAGCTGCTAGGCGCCACTATTAGGAACTAGACCTAATAGGCCTATTACGTAGAGGTAGTAAGGTTTGGGTGCTATAAGAAGCAAATCTACAACAGAAGATTCTTATAAAGAATTACGATAATCCTTTAGGCGGCCACTATAGTTAAGCAAAGATAGTGGAATTACTTTAATGTAAATACTATTAGCTAAGGCTTAATTAGGAAGCAAAGGAGTATATTAGCTATTATAAGAAGTGTTAAGTATATAAGATCCGCAGGCATAAGCTATAGGGTCTACTTAAATCAGTTCCCCCTACTAGTAAGCTATAGTAATATTACGCCATAAACTTTATTACGGATCTCCCGCTATTTAAAGATGGCTAAGGACGAATATATAATTTGGTCCTTGTACTTATTAATAGGTTTTTAAAGTATATCTAATACCTTCCTATTAATAAGACAATTAATATATAAGAGCTCGCCAACCTAATTAAGGAGAAATACTTTCTTAAAGTAGATTAGCCGCACTCCATTATTACTAATAGGGGCAGCGTCTTTATAAGTCAGTACTAGTCGGACCTATACTTCCATTTAAAGATAAACTACCGTTATAGTATAGCTTTCTACCTATAGACGGATGGGTAAACGGAACGCTAGAACTAGGAACTAGAGTCTTACCTGTGGATATATTTAAACTACTAGCAAGATAACTAGTGCGAGCTACTTCTATACACGGAGTACGCTTATAATTTAAAGCAATATACATTATATAAGTATACACCAATCCAGATTGCCTATAGTATCCAACTATTTAGGTTTGACGGTATACCCAATAATCACTAGCTAAGGCCGTATAATTAGTTATAGGATCCTATTAGGAAGTTTAAGGATATCTACCAAAGAGTATAAGGATACCTCTAGGAATAGGAGGAGTAATAGAAGTATGCGAAGCAGAGCCTATAAGATGCCTAAGAGTAGTAGAGACTTTAGTACAACCGCAAGCACTAGGATAAGCATTTCGGAGTAAGCGATAAGGTTCTATTACATTTAACGAATATTAAGACCCGTTAACTATTAAAGAAGCTCGATATAAGATATTTAGGTCCCTTCTAAGTTAAGGAACGAATTAGTAAGCTAGCCTATTATCTCCAGCTACCCCTATTTATAGCCCGTGTATATCTAGTATTTTATATAAACCTACTAGAGCTATAGTATAGACCACTACCAGAAAAGAACTTCCGTCTAGGCCTAATTAAACACCCTAAGGTAGTAGGCGAGCGGTATAAGGTTAAAGCTATACTACGCTATAAGTCTATTAAAAACAAGCTTTAATTTAAAGTTAAATAGCTAGGCTAGCCCGCTAAGGACTCTATATAGGAACTAGAGGATCACCTTAATTATTGCGAAGATATTCTAAAAGAATATTAGGACCAAGGTCCATAATCTATAAATTATAGAAAGCGCTCTAATACTACGGTGTTATCGTAACCTAGGAAGAAAGCTTATAAAAAGAGTAAATAGGTTAAATCGGATATAAAATAGACAGGCTCCGGAAACTATAGGGATAAGGCTACGGCCTAAGGCAGGATAGGTCCTTAGCCTTTCCACGTATATAGCATAGAGTTAATAGGGCATTTTGCTAGAATTGCATTCCTATTTATTAATCTATACTAGGAATATTATTCTTAGGGCTTTTAAGCCCTTTTTAAAAGCCTTATAAGGCCTTCCTAAGCACCTAATTAAGGTCTTTAATTGCTACTATATATAAGAACGAATCTTAAAAGTCTAAACCATAAATGCCCAATCTAAAAAGCCACTACGCCTTATTATTATTAGGAGTAGGATTAGTGTCTATCGGGCCACTAAGTAATAGCTAACAAGAATAGGATCTAGATGCCTTAGTAGGTATATAAGTAGGTATAAAAACAGAGGCAGGATAATAAAGTGTAGCTAGAGCAGAGACTCTTAAACGCTTAACACTAATATTAGGTCTAAACTAATACTAATAAAGCTCTTAGGGAGTAAGCTTATAGTTAATAAAGATACGCTTAAGCCTAGAATAAATAGAGACGTTAGCTGGTTGGTATAGTCTAAAACTACTAAGACCTTACTACGGCAACTATTAGTTACCTATCCGCTAGGTACCCGAAGGGTAACCTACCTAATACCATATTATATTATGCTCTTTCAAAACTTAACGCGTATGCGCGAACTCCTTTCTATAGTAGACAGCGACCTTCTTCTCATCACCCCTATCCCACACCTTATCCTTAGTATACTAACCTTACTCTCATATCAGGCGTTACTAGCTAGCTTGCTAAGAATTATAGGCGGTGTAGATAGCTGTAGTATAGTCTTAAATGCGACTAAGACGTTTAGTATTAGCGCTGGAATAAGACAAAGCCCGGGCAATATAGTAGTTAAGGACATTAAAGGATTGTCGCCACTTAGGCCTAGGCTATTAAAGCTTAAAGTTAGCAATGGAAATCTATTAAGAATAGAAAAAACTCACCTTAACGCAACTGCCGCTCTTAGTACGTATGCATTAATTATAAGGACTAAAGGTATTAGATCTAACGTAATACGTCTTATTATAAGCCTCCAGAATCCTATTATTAGATTTCTAGTCTTTTAAAGACGTATAGGCAAAATTATTTAGGTAGGACTAGTACTAGTTGCGAGTTAGTAGAGGTTAGGGTTCTATATATAAAGGTAGGGCTAGGATACACTATAGAATCTGCTTAAAAGAGTAGTTAGTAGGAGAATAAAGAGGTATATTAAATTAATAATGGAAAAGAAGAAAATCTTAATAATATATTGAAGATACGTCCAAAATTGGACGACGGTTAATGGCGAGAAGTAAGGTATTTAAGAAAAGGAGCAGCTTAATAAGCAAGGTGTCTTTATACTTTACCTTCCAATACCCTTTTAGTAAATAGCCGTAACCTTGCCAATATAACTCCGTTATAATAGCGCTATTTAGAAGGAAGGAAACACGCGTATAAGTTATTTAACTATTACTTCCTTATAAAAACTAACTACGCAGCTAGGGGAAGGCAATTAAGACGTTAAACCAAAGACGTATATAGGTTAAATTAGACCTAAAACAATACTATAGTATTAAAGAATAATGTTATAGACGTTCTTAACAATTATATAATAGCTATAATTACTATTGCGAAATATCCCTATTTGCTAGGCAGTAGAGCTACGCTAAATATATAGTATAGGACTACTAGATTTAAAAGCATATACACTAAATCTTAAGAGATAAGTCTTTTTAACTAACTAATTAATACCTTAACCGTATCTAATAGCCTAAGGGCAAATATAGGAGTAATATATTAGTGACACAGAGGATTATAAGAAAAGGATTATAAGAAAGAATTATAGACTATATTTTAGCAGTTAAAGACAACAGCAAGCTAAGGTTCTATACGTTAAATCCTATACTAAAAGGTTCTACGGAACTATACTAGAATACTAAATTACCTATAATACTTATAATTGATTATAGACCAGCATAAAGGCTTAGAAGTAGAGTTATATAAAAATCCCTGTGTTAGCCTAGGTAGTTACTAGTATACTTTTAGCAGGCTTTTAATAGGTCTCCTAGCAATCCTTGCGTCTTTTCTCTAGTTATATTTTTTCCTTATTAAGGTTTTTTAGGAGTTTAAAGTAGGGGTTAGATAGATAGATAATATATAGCGGCATACCAACACCTCTCTAATATCCCTCTAAACCTCTTCCGGGACGAGCCCTTATAATCTCCCTACTGCAAGGTAATAGCGATTAGGGGCCGACCGTAAGAAGGGGGGGGGGTAATATAAGGGATATTATTGCGGACACCTTAGGTTGCCCTTAGGACAACCCCCGAATGCCCCTTAGATAGTCGCCGATTACGTGCCAGAGGTATATACCCGTAGTATATAGTCTCTACAATCCTAGAGGCCTTACCTCCTTAAGGATTCGTCTCTCTTACTAATCTATCCTATTCTAATCGTGTCCTTATAGCCCCCTATCTACAAGATCCTCTTATACTTATATCTTTAAGAAACTTCGTCCTAAGCTTATCTATATATTACTAAACTAAGCCGTTACCCTACTTTATCAGTTATTATCTATTATAGGTCCTTAAGCTTACCTTATCTTATTTTAAGAATCTTAGTCATCTTATATCTTATCTTAAGAATCTTAAGCCTTTGGCCTTTTACCTTTATTAAGTACTAAAGTAGTTTACTATCCTACTTCTCTTACGTCTTATAAAGCGATAAACATTATATCTAGTAGGGTTTTAATCCCTACTAATATTCCCTATTCTATAGTGGAATTATCCTCTACCTCTTATATAACATCTCTAAGGTCTACTTACTCCTAGTAAGCAGCCCGTATTACCTTATTATTATAAAATATTTCGCCTATATTAAATTTATTATCCTTAATATTTAATTTATAAACTAGTTTATTAGTTCCTCTATATCCTATAGGTATTAGCTCTTACGGCTAATAGCTTACACCATACTTAGCGTCCTTATAAATTTGGTATACGTTATTATAACAAAACGTAAAACTTTTAATTAAATATTCTTTTGTTCTTCGCAGTATATTATTATCCCTCTATACGTATATATCGTCTACTAGTCTTATATTTTTTACTATATAGTAACTCTAACTACTTCTATAGTCTCTAATATAATAATCCTATTTTTTGTAATTTATATAAGCTCCTTCTTTAAACCGTTTTTCTTACTATAGAGTTTGCCTAAACGTCTTCTACTGCTAAAATCCCTAGTTCGGCCTTTACTCCTTAGACCTTTAATTACTTAATTCTTATCCTCTAGGTTTCTATAGTCGTTTATTCTATTTCTTTTCTTTAATACTACTTAGGTCTATTAGCTCTGTACTATACTATAGTTTTTAACTTAGCTTTAGTTATTACATGCTTTACGCCTTATATAACTATAAAACTCTATCCTAACCTCCCTTAGCCTATTCCCTTTAGTAGATCTAATTATTAATCTTAATTACTTAATCTATTAGTTCCTATAGGGTATCCGCATCTTCTATTAGGATAATTACGTCCTAGACTTTAGCCTTAAGTTCTTATTTATACTATGCTATAAGCGCCCTATTATTCTACTTAACTTACGTTACTAACGTCTAGAACTATATTATATACTTAATTACTAAGGTTTATTATATAATATTTTAGAGTTTTCTTTCTACTATAGTTATTGCCTCTAGGTCTCTAAACATTTATATAAGTCGCTCTACAAATCTATTCTAGCTTAAGAATATAAACCATACTTCTTAGTTTGTCGTTATTATTCCGTTTGCTTATATCTCTATAAGGTAAAACTTAAACCACTTAAGTGCTCTTCCTATTAAGAATAGTCCCGCATACGCTATTTAATCTATAAATATTACTAGCTTTACTCCCTCTTATACTACCTTAAAGTGCATTTATATAAGGAATCCTTTAAGCTTTAATCTCTCTCCTAAGTATCTTTTAATTAATAGTAACTTAACCTTTGCTACGCCTATTCCGTTAATTCTATTTTTTAACGTTATATTATTTTCTATTAGCTAGTTAACTATCTCTTATAGTTATCTAACTATTATAGGTTGCTATAAGTTAGTGTTTACTATACTAGTGTTATTACCTAATGTAAGCTTTGCAGTGTGTGGGAATTGATCGAGCGACTTGATTGTAAATCTATGGAAATCAAGTGATATAAATACATGAAAGTAGACCCCGAACTCCGAAGCCCATGACTCATTTCAAACGTATACGAGACATACGAGGGTAGTGCTGACGCAGGTGAAACAGGGTAATATGCAAGGTCCGGTAGTCGGTTACACCTAACCTTAAAGTAGTTACCGCCGTCAATGGCGTTATAGTAGCTGCTTTTAGTAGTATGTTATTTAACTTTATTAATACTATAACCTTAGTAGTAAATATATAACAAAGCCTTATAGTAGGAACTACGGTAGACTTATTAATAGGCTAGGTATATAGGTAAATAAGAAGTTAATAACGTAATAATAACTAGTAGAGTGGTTACCTAATAGATAAACTCTAATTATATTCTAAGATTTACTATAAAGGAGAGAACTATCTAGGTAGGGACTATGGTCCTTTAAATACACAACCGTACTCCTAAGAAATCCCCTTTATACGTAAGGTACGTGTGCTCTATCTACTCTGTTATAGATCATATAGATCCTATAGATCATACAGATCACGTCATGTGACCTTGGTTACTATTCCTCGTCATATAGCTCTATCGGCTCCATCCTAGACCGTGCCTAAATCAACCAACTAGCTTCTTCCGTCTCTTCTCCAAGTAGTCGTAACATCGTACTTAAAGCGTCCGTAACATTATCACCAGACCTTAACGCTATTGAGAAGGTATAGCGTTAGATAAAGGATAAGATATCGCAAATAGAGCCATTTCCAACTACAATTAAGGAGCTTAAGGTAGTTATTTAAGACTTATAGGATCAATTAGATCCGTATAGGTGGATTTTAAAAGAGATTAAGAAAATGCCAGCTAAGCTTAAGGCTGTAATTACTGCCCGTGGCTATTAGACAAGATACTAAATCGCATTTAATGCCTTAAAATATTAGAATTTGACTCTATAATATAATTTACTGTATATATGCTGACATATTCACGCGAAGGGACTTAGAAGTTTTAATGTTCCTTTACCCCACTATGCAGTTTTTTTGCACCATTCTCTTACGTCGTGGAAAGTTTTTGTCCGCGAGGATAGGCTAGTCACTTGGGCCGAGTCCACTTGCATCTTACAGTAGCAGAGCTTCTAATGACGATATCTGCTTCAAATCTCCAAATTGTCCACTGGGAGTAGCGCTCAAGAGTAAGGCTGTTTATGGATTTCTTCTCTGTGAAGCAGTTATGGAAGACTATGTTCCTTTCTCTATTTTTCTAAATTGAGTTCCGCCTCTTCCACTGCAGCTGTATAATTTCATATTTTTACTCTTCTCTTTGCCTTCTAGGCTGCAGTATTCTTCCTCAAGCAACTGTTTTACTGCGTTATCTTCGTTCGCACTTCGTTTGGCCCAAAACTCACTCTAGATACGGGGTGATTTGATTTGCAGATGTTAGGAATAGCACACATGTCTCTTCACATGCACTCAATGGGTCTCCATAGCGGCGTATGGATTTTTATACTTTTATATTTAGTATACTATAAATTTATGGACCGACCTAAGTTTTGTTGCAGGGGAAATGACCTGTTGATGCTCCCTCACGGTAGGTTTGTGTGGAACTAAACCGTAATGAGTATTGCCGGAAGGACAGCAATTGGTGACTGCACCGCTTGACACAAGAATACGAGCAGTTTTGTATACTAGCCTTAGCAAAGAGGCAAATTTGCGTTAGAGTCCCCCACGTACTAGCTCGTGCTCATGACGTAGTGCAATCATAAATCCCTCTCCCACTCCAGCACAATCCAATCGTGCTAATCGACCAACCCGCCTTCTCAAATGCCCTTGGAATTATGGGTTCGATGGATGCTCCGTTAGATTCATTGGATAGTCTTGCTAGTAGGTATCTTCAATCGGCGCATTTTATGAGGGAGAGGATCCAATTGTTGACCCAATACTTTAGCCGTTCACCGGTGAAAACGCCCTGGAATATAACTATTTTGGGACAAGGACCACAGGCGGACTGCAGGAGAAAAACCTTCCGAGCGGTAGCCTTGTACTTGAACGATACAATGCGGGACATATCGGTTTTGCACATGTGCTGGGGGGTAGGAGAGTACAAACCAGTAGCTGGATGTGGGATAAATTCGTGGATGAATGGCCTGGGATAGCTTCTGGATAACCCAGCGAATTCAGCGAATTCAGCGAATTCAGCAGCTTTGTGGTAAGGATCAAGGCTGCCGCTCGCCAATTCACAAGGCGGCGCGACGACGGGCGAGAAAAGGCCAAGGCCCCTCCAACACAAAACAAACCGGTCGGTGATCATCGTGCATGTCTGCCAGCGTTTCTGCTTACACCTTTGCCAATCACACTCTTCACAATTGATTTTTTTTTGGCTTTTTCATCGCCACATCGTCGCTCCACAAGCTTGGTCGGGTACATTCCGTCACCTGCAGGTTACTTCTCCTCGCGATGCCCGTGATCCCACCTAAGGCAGACACCTGGGGACGCTTGTTCCACCTTTTGTGAAACCCGTGCTCAGCCACGAGCCGACTTCAAGTCAAGTGCACTCTAGTTACAGCAGCCAGTTTGAAAGGAAGCCTCTGCCTAAACCAACAGTATTGGAGCTTTTCCCCTCCTCCCGGAGACAGTTGACAGTCTCCCACCTTCAACACCTTCATTGCCGCCAACATGGTCAAGTCCGATCCCAAGAGGGACTACTATGCAGACCTAGAAGTCCCGCAAAATGCCGACACCGAAGACATCAGAAAGCAGTTCAGGAAGTTAGCTTTCAAATATCATCCAGATCGCAACCCAGGCCGAGAGGAAGACGTCGTCTCAAAGTTCCAAGCCATCCAAGCTGCCCATGAAATCCTCGGTGACCCTGAACTGAGAGCTAAATATGACAACGAGCGGAGGAAATATCAGGGATACTATGCCCCTTCGCACAGAAGACCGCCTCCACCTCCACGAAATGCCTACACTACCACCGCCACCAACTTCCCTCCACCTCCTCAAAGAGCCGCTCGACCTCCTCCACCTCGACCCCAATACACCTCTACAGCTTCTACCGCCCCAAATGGCGCTAGCCGCTTTACAAACTTTCCGAAACCGTCTCCAACCGCACAAAGACCTAATATGAGGGATGATGCCGAAGCCAGAGCCAACGTCTACAATGCATGGCAACGAATGAGGAGCAAAACCCCACCGAACGGTGAAGAGACATTTATGGGTGGGGCCAAGTGGAACAACCCACCCAATGCTTCAAAGCCTGGAATGGGCCGTAGTAATACTACCAGGACCCCGAGGAAAGCTGGGTTTGACCCTGCAACCCCAGGAGCGGACGAGCCTCAAGCACATGGCTCAGCGTATTATAATACATCACGTTATCGTGCCGCGCCTCCAGAACCGCCACCTCCACAAGCGCAGAATACAGTGCCACCTTCTCCGAAAAGAGCAGACCCACTGCGTCATTTCAAGACTCAGATGGAAGCGGATCCCGAGGTACCATTCACGGAAGGAAGACCTCGTATAAGGACCCCATATCCTTCGACCAGCGGAGAGAAAACAATGTTTTCGAGTGCGGGTCTGGGACGCTCTACTAGCACTCGTAACTCACCAAGCCGACCAAATTCATCAGAGAATGGAGGCTTCAATTCAGATTCTGGTCACACGAGGTCGCGGCATCGAAGTGCTAGTCCTAATCTACGAAAGCCTTTCTCTGGTCAATCGCCTGCAAGAAATAGCGCAAGCACAGCTCATACGAGACCGAAAACGGGAGGAAATGCGACGCGCCCGTTTACGATGTACGACTTGTCTAGTGACGAATCTGACGAAGGTTTCATATCTCATCGGCGTAGGAGTGGGAAACAAACTCCACCAGCAGCTCGAAACCATCATCATCATAAATCGCCTCAAGCTGAGGCAGGTGTCAACCCGCCAAATGGAGCCCCACGTCCTGGGACTGGGCAGAAACCACCTAATATGTATGACGATTCTTTCAAAAGCTTCAACCCTTCTTCTCATTCAGCTGAATGGTCGGATCGCTGGCCTTTTGGTTCTATCAAGGTTGAAGATAGGGTTCCGCAGGTGCCAAACTGGGCAATGCCGTCCAGTGTGATGCCGCGGGCCAAAAATCCAACCAAGACGGACTATATCTTCTCTGATAAACTATTTAAATTTTCTTTGAAGATCTCAGCCCTTGAACAGGGAAGTGCTAATGCAAAAACTAGATTTAACATCCCCACTGCCGAAGAGAACTCTAAAGCAAACTTTGCTAGTTTCAAAAGTAGAAGTGCGGAAAGTATCAATACGAAATTCTCCCCTAATGATTGGAGCGGCAAATTCGAGGGCACTCCTGACTACTTCACTCCCGTCCCACCAACAGGGAGGACTGCAAAGGGAAGACAATCTCCGACTCGGGGTAGACCTGAAAGTCGTCCGCGAGCCACAACGCAGCAATCTTCACAGATGCCCCGACCCCCTCCGCCACCCCCGCCAGTTTTCCCACCACCTCAGCAATCATCACAGGTGCCTCCGCCACCACAGCAATCGTCACAGATGCCTCCACCTCCTCCACCGCCCCAATCGGTCAACACTCAGACGGAAACTGGAGCGGCATCGCAACCCGCCATTTTCTCACCATCGGAATGGCAGCAGACGTTCAAAGAGCCCAGCTGGGTTTATCCGGCAACAGGACCTTCACCAACTCGTCCAGCTTCAGTTTCATCAAAGCGGACAAAGGCTCCCATAGCTCGCAGACCCTCAGCAGCGCCAAAGCAAGCTGGTGTAAGCGATGGCGCCAATGAACCTAGCATTCCAAACGGTAGGTACCAAGCCTCGGTCGAGAATCTCAGTAGCGATAGTCAAGATAGCTCCGCGATGGATATCGATACGGATGTACCCTCAGCGCCAAATGGTCAGCCGAAAGGGCCAGCCCCTGCTCGAGAAGCTCGACCGGTACCAGCATTTCCACAAAATGCGGAGTGGAAGGAAGGCTCGCAGAAACAATCAGCTAGGGCCTCCTCGTCCGCGACAGATGCATTTGGTCCAGGCCTTGACGGTCTCATTGGCCTGGGAGATGTTGCACCCATCGCGCCATCTTCAGACGGCGGTCTTCGCGACCTGAAGGACCTTACGTCGACGCTGCCATTCGAGTCACGTGCATCCGCCAACCACCCTCTCAAGCCATCGACACCTCAGAACCTCGGCCTTCCACTAGTCCCCAAGGCCCCGGACGAACCAGCTCGTGTTACCAAGCAATTGTTTGCCAGCTACATGCAGGCCATGTATGCGTATATGGTTCTGTGGCATAAATTTAATTCAGCCATGGTATTACACTTTGCTGAACGGGAGAAGTGGTGCGAATGTCTTAATCCTACGTGGTTGACTGCTGCTGGCGAGAGAACGGACAAACCAGGATTCGATAGCTACCTGAGAGCCCTGCAGGAAGACGAGAAAGTTAGGAAACATTGGAATATAGCATGTGAGAAGCACATGACAGCGCTGGAGGCATGTGCCAAGGTGAGGGAGAAGGTATCGCGAGGGGTGCCCGACGCGTAGGAGTGACGTTGTTAGCCGGAAGAAGGCGTTTGCTGAGATCAGCTTTGGCACTGTCCTTTCTGCGGATGTGATTAAGAAGGTATTTTTGTTATTGCCTGGAAGATAGTATCTTCACCTCTCCCCAAGCTTTTCTTTTCTTCGTGTTTGTTTTGACTTTCTTGGGTTGGAAGCTCTCCTGTATCTGTCTCTTAGGGCCTGGATATAACCTTTTGTCTGGGCTGGGCTGGGCGCTCGGTGAAGTCGGTAACTTTCTTCTAAAACCAGTGAGCGTCCAAGCACTTGCCGTGGACACATTGGTGTTGGCTGGCTAGCTCTGCAGATTTTGTACAATACCATTTGGTCCACTGTGATGCTTGCGAGCATCCTTTTTCCCAATTTCTACAGTAATGGCATGGGCAGTTATGGGCAGCATATCAGGCAGCGAGCAAATGGATTAGGAAAATGGGGGCTTTCTTTTTTTCTTTTAGAAATGGAGGATCTTACGGCCGTTTATAACTTGATAGGCTGTTGTATGAATATGAGCAGTTCAAACTCAAAAGAAACCCTCCCTTCTTTTAATAATGCCAAAGAGGAGAGTAAATAGACATCTGTCTCTGGAGTAACGCATACCTTGCATATTCTAAACACTCGCCCAAATCATCATCGCTTCTCATGACGGGTCATCCATGTAATTTTTGTTTTGATGTTTTAATTCCCAAACAAGCATCCAAGCCAGGTTTTTAAGTAGCACAGCAGCAAAATCTCCGGAACACAAAGCTTATCCTGCACCCAGAAACAGCTGAAGACACCCCCTCTTACCACTTGTCCTGATCCCTTTCTCGCATCGCTTAGGGGAGCACAGAAAAGTGTGACAGGTCGGACAAAAGCGATGGCTTTCGATAGTGGCACGTCATACTTTGGCGCCTGCCCGGTGGCATAGCAGTGCTCTCTCTGTCAAAGTGCGGAAGCGAACAGGCGATCTTATGCGGGGGGGATTGGAGTCTCCTGTACTATGGTAAGCCCACTCGCCGGCCCCCCTAGGGCTGACGGGCTAGGCTGAGTGGACCGGGCCCCCATCCCCCCAAGCCCGCCCATGCTGCGCCCTCTATCTGTTTATTTTACGACCGACTGCGGAGGTGAACTTGCTTGGGGCCTGTTTTGTCGACGTCTCTCGCTTTTTTGCTTTTGTCCTGCCGGCCGAACTGCCACGGTTTCGACTGGGATAGCGATAGCTACACTCATGAACGCGTCTACCTACTCAAGCCCTAGTTTCACGACCTCGTAGTGTCGTGTCCCTTTGCTATCCGCGCCAGCGAACGGCGGCCTTACTTCTCAGACTTCGCCATGATTCCTCGAGACCCTTTTGACAGCATGCCTTCGTCACCGAGAAATTCGCCGCAGAATCTGGGCAATGCATTATTGCAGATTGTGAGGGGGAGGAGGGGGAGGACACTGATAGTATCGGCTGTGTTTGCGGTGGTACTGCTAGGGTTGCTGCTGCAGAGCTCTTCAGAGGTGTGTTTTGGAATTTCTTCGGAGGGAGCGGAGGAGAGGAGACAGCTCTCTTGTTGCAAGGATTGCGAAGATTAGCAATGGCTTATGGGGTTGTTCGTGGTTCAAGAACCGCCATGCTAACTCAAGTTTCCAGTCTTTATCCTACAAATCCATATCAAATTACCACCTACCATCATGGAGAACCAAAGGCCCCGATGCGCCAGAAGAGACCGACGAAGAGTCTCCGCTCCTCGCACCCTCGAATATGACTCTCGAGATCGAAAGCGGAAATATCACAAACGTCCCTAGCCACCTCAAGAAGGGCACACCCAATTTCCACCTGCTCATGCCGGCAACACATGAGAACCCGAACTTTTGCAAAACCGTCTTATCAGCCATGCTGCTCAATTATCCTCCTCCGACTATCCTCAATTTCGACAGCAAATTAGACACAGTTGCGGATATAGAAATGGCGAAACTGCAGGCCGTACACAGCTACCTACAGGACGCAAAACATGTGAAGGAACATGATATAGTGTTAGTTGTGGATGGCTACGATGTGTGGTTCCAGCTTCCGTCCGATGTCATGATCAAGCAATACCAGAATATCATGGTGGACGCCAACAAACGTTTGAGAGAGCGGTATGGCTTGACGAGGCCATCGAGTGCAGGGGAACCTGCAAGGCTGCTGTATAACCAGACGGTTATATGGGGCGCGGAGAAGGTTTGCTCGCCAGAGCAGCAGGACGAACCTGCCTGCGTCTCCGTTCCCGAATCCATCCTTCCCAAGACCATCTACGGCAAGGAAACAGATCAATTAGCAAATCTTACTCGCGCCAAATACCTCAATGCGGGCACAGTCATAGGCCCTGCTCGCGACCTCCGTGCCATCTTCAAAGCCGCGATTGTCAAAGCCGAAGATCCCATCATGTTCTCTGAGCGTACAGCACAATCCCTCCTCTCCACCGTTTTCGGCGAACAAGAATTCGCCCGCGAAGCAGCTCGCCAGAACACGCTCTCTGCCGGCTCTGCGTGGCGGAACTGGCTTGCCAACAAGCTAGGACGGCCGAAGACAGTTGCGGAAAAGCTGTCCGTTAACATGACGCTCAACCCCAGCCAAAATTACGAGTTCTCCATGGGCCTCGACTACACGCACTCCCTCTTCCAACCCCTCAGCACCATCGCGGCCTCCGAGCTAGCTCTCCTCACCCACCACAACTCGACCGACCTACCGACCCACCACAACACCGACACGCCCACGCAACCGTTCGGCCTCCCGCACGCCCTCCTGGCCGCCGCGCCCCCCTTCTCAACGCCCAACCCGAACACGGACGCCAGCCCAAACGCCCTGTCTGCGCACTTTATCACGCTGCGCATAAACCCGGACCTCGACGCGCTGCCTCCCGCTGACACGTCGTGGGCCGCTCTCGCCCTCGCCTCGAACACCTACACCGGCGCTGTCCCCGTCGTCCTCCACCTCAACATCGCCGCACCCCTGCCCCCGGGCCCGCCCGAGCCGCCCAGCTGGGACAACCCGATCGAGCTGAACGCGCCGCCGGGCGCCACCAGCAGCAGCAGTAGCAGCAGCAGCACCTCCACACCCACCCCAACCCTAGCACCTCACGCAGCCGCGCCACCCTTCCCCAACCGCCTCCCCGCCGGCCCCAACGCGACCTACCCTGCCTGGCACGACCTCTGGTACCACGCCCATGCGCGCGCTCTGCTGCGCCGCTACTTGCGCAGCCCCTCAGGCCCCATCGCGGCACATGCGGCGGCGGTGGGCGGTGACGCGTGGTGGGACATGCGCGGCGGGCGCGGCGGGGTGTGGACGGAGCGGCGGGAGTGGTTGGGGTGGGGGGAGGCTGACGGGGTGTGCGGGACGCTGGATCTGGTGCAGATCGCGTTCGGGGACGGGAAGGGGATGTGGTTGGAGGAGGGACGGGGCGAGGAGTGGGATGTGGTGGCGGAGATGCGGAAGATGGGGAAGGAAGCGAAGGAGAAGGAAGAGAAGGAAAAGAAAGAGGGGGAGAAGAAGGGAGAAGAGCAGAAGCAAGAGGAAGAGAAGAAGCCGGGGGAGATGACGGAGGAGAAGCTGGAAGAGGAACCAACGGAGGGTGGGGGAGAGGAGCACAATGATGAGCAGAATAACGAGCAGAACTCCGAACACCAAAACCAAGACCACCAAAACAACGACTCCTTCACCCCCACCTCAACCCTCGTTCCAGCTCAACCCACTCTCGCGTCTTTCACCAACTCGACCGCCAACTCGACCTCCCACTTGCACCACCAGCAGACCCAGCCGTCCGAGGAAGAAATCCACAAGCAAGAAGAAGCGGATAGAGCAAAGGACGAAAAGAATCCCATAGCCTTATAACCTCCCTCCCTCCATCCTCCCATCTATTCCATTACATTTGTCATCACACACGCATTTCCTGCATAGAGCGCACCTCAGAATTGTATATATACGCGGTAGAACAAGTGAAAAGAACAGAAAAGGGCATTTTTGGGTGTTAGCCGGCGTTTTTCTATCTCATTCTATATAGTAGAGAGAGTTTTATACAGGGTCCTGTTTCGTGTTTGCACATGGCTTGTAGCTGCTCCGCAGCGTAGATTACCTAGGGGTTGAGATATTTTTTCTTGGGGGCCTTAACAGCGTGTTTTTGGCGTTTTGGTGGAGGCATCGGATATCCACCCGGCGTGCACACAGGGTTTGCATAGGGGTATGATCTTTGAAATACAGCGCGAGTTAGTTGCGGGAAGGCATAATTAAGCCATGGCGTCAGTAATGCAATAAAAGCCATCCCTCTCGGGGGTTCAGGCTTACACTTCTGATGAAATATGTCATTCTGGGCATGCATAGAGGGTGCAGGCTGGAACACAGGGATTTCTTCTAGTCAAGAGAATATTTCCAGAGTCCCTGACTGCTACCGACCACAGTTCCCTTCACCAACGCAAAGAAATTCACAAATGCCTCTCGAACATGAGTTTTTCATTTGATATCCATATCCATGCCGCAGGTTCATGGGCCCACATCAAGCTACAGAACCAGATCGCTGCAAGAACAACTAGAGTACCGGAACCGCGCCAGCAAATTTTCCACACACACACACCCACCACCAAACACCCCCGCACGACCCACCGCTCAACGCACCGCTTAACGGTAGCGCCAGAGCGAGAGGGTGTTGTGCCGCTTCCACGTCTTGCGGCGGCCGGCCGTCGTCTTGTTGTAGCTGTGGCCCTTGCCGAGACCGCGCGACTTCTTGCCGGTGGCGGTGAGGCCGCGGGATTCGCGGTGCTGTTGTAGACACAAATGTCAGTAAACCACTCTAGCTACCAAGGCAGATCGCAATATGTGGGAACCGAGGGAGGGGGAGGGAGGGGGAGAACTGTAAGCGTACCTTGTGGACGGGCTTTGTGATCCAGTTGATACGCGGGTCGCGGCGGATGGCCTTGTGCTGGGGGTCGACAAGGATGACCTCGAAGTACTTGTACGTCGAGTCCTGGTTGATCCAGTACGAGTTGAGGACGCGGAGGTTGGCGCAGCGGCGGCCGACGCGCTCTTCGGCGGTGGATTTGAGCGAGCGCTGGTATTTGAGCTGGTTCACACCCTGGTTGGTGGGCTTGCCTAGTTAATTGAACAACCTGCGTCAGCGCTCTATTCCTAGAAACGATGTAGAAGCTCAAACTCCGCAGGCCCTTTTGAATGCGGTGCTGGAGACAGTCTGTCTAGATTGAAAGTCGGGAATATTACATACCATATGTGGCACCCTTGGGAACGGGCCTCTTCCTTCCACCTCTCCTCACACGCACACGGTAGATGACATAGCCCTGCTTGGCCTTGTATCCGAGACGGCGAGCCTTATCGGGACGGGAGGGACGGGAGGCGCGATGGATGACTTTCAGTTGGCGAAGCTGCGGATTGATGCACTCTCAGCTTATGTTCAACGAGTGGTATCAAGAAATACCCGGTTCCTCGAATTCTCTTCCCGAAGGGAACAGAGTGAGGAAAGGGGATTGAAGGTGGTGTTTCATACCTCCCAGCAGCGGACGCGCATCAAGAAGCGGATCAAATCCGACTGTTTCTTCTTCTGCAGCTCTTCAACATACTTAAGGGCGCCCATCTGTGGAGAATGTAGATATTAGTTTCAATTCGAGATGAGCCGATGGATAACGACTGCGGGAGTTCATAATAGCACATATAGCCTCACTGAAACTGCAATGGCTGCAGTATCCTCTCTGGAATCACTCACCTTGACTGATTGTTGCGCTGGCCGTTGGGTGTGGTTGGTCGTTTTGCTATCATCTGCGGAAAATTGGTGTTGTGGGTTGAAGTTTTCGCTTATGGCTGACTAACACAAATAATATCTCTTGACATCTACTTGGGTTTGAAGTGGCCTTTGCGGAGGAGAAACGCTAAAACAGTATGGCGCAGAATATGTTTCTTGCAGGCCCAAATTTTGTTTGGAAGTATCTGGGGTATATGGCAGAACTGATATGATCTTCTACGTTGCTATATGGGATGATGTCTCTTGCTACGAACACTTGGGCTGAAAAAACCCCTTACTGAAGCCTCGCGGGCATGATAGATATCGAAAATCCATTTTCTCTCAAATTCCCTCATCCAGTGGTAACCCCTTAGCCATTCTCTTGACTCCTCTTTCAGCGTATTGTAGTGTCGACATCAGTCCGACAGATCGACTGGCCTTTACCCATGGGAAGGCACGCCCTACCCCGCTCTCATCCTCATCTTCAGTATTTTCAACTTTCTCATTTTCGTTCCCTTCATTCAAATTAAGCACTTTCCCGACATCTCTTAACGCTAGTTTATGCCCAATGCCCAGTAGCCGCACCGTATTGTCGAAATGGTTCTGCCAATCTATGATGATGGACCGATCTTGCTCGGGCAGGACCGGACGGACTTTCGTTGATATCGCTTCATATTCGCTGACCAAGCCGCGTGAGAGCTCTATCACCCGTGAGGCGTATTCGAAGTCAGGATGTGATGTCGGGACTGTAGCGACTGTTGCAGAGTTTCTTATATGATTTCCGTCCGGCTTCTTGCCTCTGGAGTCTGCTGGTGGTTTTTTGAAGGCTTTGGCAATTTTTGCAGCGACGTTACACTGATGCTGGATATCTGCGTGTACACTAACCACCTCAGTGAGTATGTTCCCGTTTGAATGGATAGGTGTAGTATATACATATCATCCTCCTTCTGCTTTAGCAGCTTCTCCAAGTCGCGCTGATCCCCTTCTACTTTGCCCCGAAACTCTTGTATAGCCTTGTCTGTCTGCTTCGGTTTATGTAGGATCTTCGAGAGTGCAAGAAGGTGTCTACGGTACTAGTCAGTCGCCTCAACATCTCAACCCAGGCGCCACTTCGTGTAATTCGCTCACTGGCTTTCCGTCCTGCCGGGATCTTCCCATTCAGGTATTTTGGCAGCTACAGCGTTTGCGCTTGGGCTGCTAGTCTCTCGCGGCGGGTTGGAGCGGCGTGGTGCCCTGGAAGCCCAAAACGGAGATGCAACACCTGCTATCCACGTAGTTAATGATAGCCTCACGGAAGGTGAAGTGCTCACTCTCGGCTCTTCTTTTACGTCCTTTTATCATGTTGCGCGTTGCTCGGTTTCTATAGGGAAGATGGGAGAGTTGAGAAACGTGAAGTGCGACGAATCTAGCAGGTTCGGCGGCAGAGTAGAGACTTGGGCCAAGAAAAATGTTCTTCAAAGTCCGTATGGTTTATAGCTCGTCTCAAACCTACTTTTCACTAATAGCTCTAGGATATCTTCAGCGCTATATTATAATTTTAGCTAAATTCGGATAGTAAATGCGAGATATTCTTAATTCCTTCTTGTTTCTTGTTAATTGGTATTTCGGCCAAAAAAAGTGTCGCATAATTTTTCTATATTTTCCAATAGTATTATAAAATACTCTAGGCGTTATACTCTACGATAATTTAAGGCTGGTGAGACCTTTAGGCCTTTCTTGCAAGGCGTCAAGTCTGTAGTTGACTCCAATGAAGCACTTTACATGCTACCCTCTATAATGACAAAAAAGATTTTCTAAGAAACTTATCAGCACCAAAAATTTCATATTATATGTGG
>Ga0307515_10003918_pt1 | contig 31060 bp, 28 predicted proteins | sample 17_EM_MG_FD_194513 | JGI IMG/M metagenome (GOLD analysis project Ga0307515, IMG submission 194513) | Populus trichocarpa ectomycorrhiza microbial communities from riparian zone in the Pacific Northwest, United States - 17_EM | ecosystem: Host-associated > Plants > Roots > Unclassified | place...
TTTGCCGTCGGCCTTCAGCATCAGGCCGACGCCTTCGCGGTAGTAGGGAATCGTAAAGGCGATCTGCTGGGCGCGTTCGCCGGTCACGGTCATGAACTGGCAGGTGAGGTCCACCTTGTCGGTGGTGATGTTCGGGATGCGCGCATCGGACGACTGGTTGACGTACTCGATCTTGTCGGGATCGCCGAACAGCGCCTTGGCGACGATGCGGCCCATATCGACGTCAAAACCCTGGAGCTTGTCGTCGGCGCTCTTGAAGTGCCACGGCGCGTTGGTGCTGCCGGTGCCGAGAACGAGATGACCGCGGGCTAGAACTTCGTCGAGCTTGCTCGTCGCCTGCTGGGCGGCTGCGGGCATGGCGGAGAGGATGAAAGCGGTTGCCAGGCCCAGTGCGCTGGCGCGAAGTGAAATGGTCATGATGTTCCCCTGATGAACGATTGTTTTTCATTGTCCAGTATTATGGACATCTGTCTGTTTTACTGGATTGACGTATTCAGCGCCGGGATGCATAAATTGTCAAGAGTTGGCCGGCTAGGAATCTGCACAACAGGCGTGCAGTGTTTTCTTCCGCCTGAAATTGCATCGGAAATTTTTCGCGAGGGATCCCATGACCAAGGCCGCATCGACGCTTCAGACCGTGAACACACCGGCCGTCCTGGTCGATCTCGACATCGCTCGCCGCAACATCGACCGGTTTCAGGCCTACGCCGACGCCCATGGATTGAAGGTCCGTCCGCATATCAAGACGCACAAGCTGCCTGCGGTGGCCGAGATGCAATTGAGGGCAGGGGCTGTCGGCGTTACCTGCCAGAAGGTGTCCGAGGCCGAGGCGATGGTTGCCGGCAGCCCGGAAATCCGCGACGTGCTGATCACCTACAATATCCTTGGCTCAGAGAAGCTCGAGCATCTGGTATCGCTCGCCCGCAAGGTGACGCTCAGCGTCGTTGCCGACAATGAAACCGTCATCGACGGCCTCTCGGCCGCCTTCGCCTCCGAGCCGGCGCCGCTTCGCGTTCTCGTCGAATGCAACACCGGCGCCGACCGTTGCGGCGTGCCGACCCCGGATGCCGCCGCCGCGCTGGCGCAGCGGATCGCCAAGGCACCCGGCCTCGTCTTCGGCGGATTGATGACCTATCCGCCCGCCGGCGGCGCGAGCGCGGTCGAATCCTTCATGACCCGTGCGAAAGCCTTCATCGAGGCAGCCGGCATCGACGTCCCCGTCATCACCTCCGGCGGCACGCCGTCGATGATGGACGCAGCCCAGGCGCCGGTGACGACCGAATACCGCCCAGGCACCTATGTCTACAACGATCGTTCGCTGGTCTCGCGCGGCGTCTGCGGCTGGGACGACTGCGCGCTGACCGTGCTCGCAACCGTCGTCTCCGTCCCCGCCGCCAACCGCGCCATCATCGATGCAGGCTCGAAGACGCTGACCTCCGACCTGCTCGGCCTGTCGGGCTACGGCCACGTGCTCGGCCGCGACGACATCGCGATCGACCAGTTGTCGGAGGAACACGGCCGCCTCGTCAGCGAAGGCGCGATCAATCTCAAGGTCGGCGACAAGCTCCGCATCGTCCCCAACCACGCCTGCGTCGTTACCAACATGGTCGATGCGGTGAATATCGTCGAACACGGCGAAATCTCAGCCGTCTGGCCGGTCGCCGCGCGCGGGCGGATCGTGTGACAATCGCGCTGGAGGCACTGGATCAGCGTCTTATTCGGGTGAATTGAAAACAGCCTCGATAGGGTGCCCGTCCGGATCCACGACGAAGGCAGCATAATAATGTGGACCATAGGCCGGCCGCAAACCGGGGCCGCCATTGTCGCGGCCGCCGTTCTCAAGCGCCGCCTTGTGGAACTCCGCGACCGCTTGCCGGTTTGGAGATGCAAGGGCGAGATGAAAACCGGGACCCGGCGGGCGCTGTCCTTCCGGACGGAGCTTGATGGCCAGCTTGTCGCCCCCACCCGCAGTACCGTAGCCGACCGCCTGATCGGGATCGCCGGGAACGCGGTCCTCCCAGACGCGGACATAACCGAGCGGGGCAAGAACGGCATCATAGAAGGACGCCGAACGTTCGATATCGGACACGCCGAATGAAATATGGTGGAGCATGTTCGCGGAAACTTCCCGGCCTCTGTCGATGCCCAGCAAAAAACTCTTCTTCGCATTATTGCCGAGGGCGATTGATGTCGCCACCCGGCATTACGCGCGACATAAGGCCTCAATCCTCGTCCTGAACCGCCTTGCCCTTATCCCCCTGCAGGTTGGCAAGCAGCGCGGAAACCGCATTGTCCCCCTCGAAACCGGCCTCCTTGAGCAGCTGGTCGAGGATCGGCTTGTTGGCCTGATAGGCCAGCAGCTGTCCGGCAAGGCCTTCGCCCATGCCGATACCGCTTCCGCCGTTCGCGCCGCCAGAGCCACGGCCCAGCATGCCGCCGGTGTCGAAGATACGGATATCGGAAATCTTCTCGATCGGCTTGACCGCTTCGGCAAGAGCCTCCGGAATGATCCGGATGCGCTCGCGCAGGATCTCGAACTCGATGATGGCCGAGCTCAGCTTGTTGCGGGCCTCGTTCAGCAGCGCTGCGCTCTCGGCCTCCGCCTTGCCGGTCTCCAGAATACCCTTGGCCTTGATGATGGCAGCATCCGCTTCGGCGGTCGCCAGCGTCTTGATCGCGTCCGCCTGGTCGGTCGCCGCCTGTTTTTCCGCTTCGGCGCCGACGGTCACGGCAGTCGCTTCGGTTTCAGCCGTTTTGCGTGCGTCGATGACGGCAATCTGGCGTTCGCGTTCGGCGATTTCGACGGCCCTTGCCGTCTGGACCTTTTCCTCGGCCGCTATGGCAAGCGCTCTTGCCGTTTCCGCCTGCGCCTTGGCTTCAGATTCCTCGCGGCTCTTGTTGGCAACGGCGATGGCGCTTTCCTGGGCGACGATCTGCAGGTCGCGCTTGGCCTCGGTGTCGCGCTGCTGCACGGCGCGGGCGGCATCGATGTTGGCGCTTTCGCGCGCTTGTTTTGCCAGTGCTTCCCGCTCGGCAATCGCCTGCTGGGAAGCGATGCGGGCCTCTTCTTCGGCTCGTTTTGCCGCCTGCTCCTGCTGCGCGGTTTCGGCGCGCGTAGCCGCCGATTTGTTGGCGATATCGCGTTCCTGACTCAGTTCCGCCTCGCGTTTCGTCCGGTCGATTGCCAGCGTCTGCTGGCGGGCCTCGAGGTCCTTCTGCGCGATCGCCACTTCCGTATCGCGGACGATTTCATTGCGCTCCTTTTTCCGCCCCTCGGTGATGCGCGTCAGCGCGGCAAGGCCATGGGCATCGAAGAAGTTGTTGGCATTGAAGTGCTTGATGTCGGTCTGGTCGAGACGGGTGAGGGACACCGATTCCAGCTCGAGACCGTTCGACTGGAGGTCCGCGCCAACCGCCTCCTGTACCGCCTTGACGAAATCCATGCGCTGCTCCTGCAGCGCATCCAGCGTCATCGTGGCCGCGACCGAGCGCAGGCCGTCGACGAATTTCGCCTCGATGAGGACGCGCAGCTGTTCGGCGTCATTGGTCCGGTTGCCCAGCGTCTGCGCCGCAAGCGCGATCGACGACGCATCCGGCTTGACGCGGACGTAGAATTCCGCGCCGATGTCGACGCGCATACGATCCTTGGTGATCAGCGCATCGCCTTCGCCCCGCCGCACTTCCAGACGCAGTGTCTTCAGGTTGACGCGTGCAATCGAATGGAAGATCGGCAGGATCATCGAACCGCCGTCCAGAACCACCTTCTGGCCCCCAAGGCCGGTGCGGACATAGGCCTCATCCCGGCTTGACCGTGTGTAGAGCGATGCAAGAACAAAACCGATGCCGAGGATCAGGACGATACCGATGCCGGCCGGCAGGAGAAGATCGTAGATCATGGATGCTCCGTGGAAGTGGGATTTGGTGAGGTGAGAATGTCCGACGGCGCACGAATGGCGATGTAGACATTGGAAACTTGATCGACGAGCAGAACCGTGGCGCCGATGGCGATCGGCTCCTCGCTCTTGGCGGCGCGCGCCCGGAGCGTGTGCCAGTTGCCGTGCCTGTCCTTGACGCGCACGCGCCCCGGCAGCCCCTGGTCGAGCGGACCGACGGCCACTTCGGCGCTGCGTCCGATGAATTCGGTGAGATCGACGGCATAGGTCTCGTCGCGCGGAACGATGCGCGCCACGGTTCGGCTCGACGCACGCACAGCGGGCAGGGACAGGACAAACGCGGGCAGGGCCGCTGCAACGGCGGGCAATGGCCACCAGAAGGCCTGCGCCACGCTCTGTATGACGAAACCGGTCATGGCGAAGAAACCGAGAAACAGCATGATCAGAATCAGGATCGGAACGCCGCCGACATTCAGCCAGGAGAACAGCCCGAACATGCCGCCGTGGTCATCCGGCAGGGCCTTGTCGACGACCTCCCCGAGCGAAAAACCAACCAGCAGGCAGAGCATCTCGATCCCTGTCAATGCGGCAAGCATGACGGCGGCGATGGCAAAAGGCAGGCATTCCGGCGCGAGGAAAAGCTGCATCGGCGTCAGGTCTTGGCCGTCTTGAACTGTGCAAGCCGTGCTTCGATCGCCTGCTCGCGATGAAGCCGGTCGAGCTCGTCCAGTTCGGCGCTCACGGCATTGGAACCGGCTGGAACGCCGGTGACACGCGACACCGCGGCCGCGGCGCGCGCCGCGCCATCCGCGGGATTGCTGCGCCCCCGCCCCGGGGCCGTCTCTTCCGGAAACTGTGCGAGGCTGCGCTTCAGGTCGGCAAGCCGCGCTTCGGCCTCCCGGCGCGTGGCAAGCACAGCCTGCAATGCCTGCTGGCCTTCATCCAGATAGACCTTTGCATCCGTCAGCGCTTTGTCCAGCGCGGCGACCTGCGATTCCAGGTCGATCTGGCGCGCAACGCCGGCTTTGGCGAGATCGTCGCGATCCGCCGTGACCGCCAGGCGGATTTTCTCGTCGAGCTTGCGCAGATCGGCGGCGATCTCCTCGCGTTTGCTTTGGATACGATATTCCTCGGCGCGCGCCTTGCCGATATCGGTTCGCGCCTCGTCGGCGGCGGCGTCGATTTCCCGCAACGCCTGCTCGACCACTGCGATCTTGTTGGTGCCTTCCGCCTTGTCGACGGCGGCATTGGCGATACCGGCGATGAGCCGCCCCATGCGTGAAAGAATGCCTTCGTTCATCATCATGTTTTCCTCCGTTCGATCGGAATGCGGCGTAACGCCGATATGGATTTCATAGACGCCGTGATCGGCAACGAGCTGGGCGGCGAAAATATTCAATGTGCCGCGCGAGTAACCTGCCACGTCATACGGTATGGCGACCCGGCCGCGCACCGTGGCGACCGTCAAATCCGACGGCCCCTTGATGGCAAACAGCTTGTCGTCCAGCGGCAGCCGGGGGGGACCGAGCGGGCGGCCCCGGTTGGATGCGAAATCGCGCAGGCCAAGCGTCACCAGTCGAGCGGGCAAGCCGGTGCGCTCGCGGACGGTTTCATAGGCCAGCTCATGCAAGGTCACGAGATTTGCCCCGCCTTCCGCTGCCAGATTCTCAAGGATTCCGAACATGGTCGCATAGGCGGCAAACGTTTCCTCCAGGGCGAGCCTGACCTCCGCGTCCGGCGCGAGGCGATAGCGCAAAATCGATTTATGGGTCGCTTGCATCATGCCTCTAACGTAAAGCACCACTTTGGTGCTTTCAAGAGGTGTCACCCTTTATTTATGCATTCCGGGTGCGTCTGGTTAACCTCAGATTGTGCAATTTCAGTCTAAATCGATCTGGGCTTGGACCATGTTTCAAAATGAAACGCCGGAGTTCGCGTGGCGCGTGGACAAGTCCGACAATTCTTTGGCCGCCGCCACTGCAATGTCGCGAAAAGAGGGGGCGGCCGGGCAGTTCCTGATCCAATATGCCCATGTTCGAACGAGGGGAGGGGCCACGTGCAGAACCGCGCCACGCTTGGGATCTTTTTTCTTTGCCTCGGCATACTCATCTTCTCACTGCAGGACGCCGTCATCAAGGCGGTGTCGGGCGAGTATGCGCTGACGCAGGTCGTTTCGTTCCGATGCCTTGTCTCCGTTCCCATCCTTTTGCTCCTCGTTCATTTCGAGGGCGGCATCGGTACCCTTTTCACGCGCGAATTCTGGCCGCTGATCTGGCGCGCGGGTCTGCTTTTGATCGGCTACACGACCTATTACATGGCCTTTCCGGCGCTGCCGCTGGCCGATGCGGTGGCGCTCTATTTCACGGTGCCGCTGTTCATGCTGGCGCTGGCCCCGCTGATCCTCGGGGAAACCGTCGGATGGCGGCGCGTCACCGCCGTGTTCGTCGGCTTCATCGGCGTGGTGATTATGCTGAAACCGGGGGCAGGGCTCTTCGAGCCGGCGGCGCTCTTGTCGCTGTCATCCGCCGCAACCTATGCGCTGGCCATGCTGATGGCCCGCAGGATGGGCACCGATACGACGGCGTCGGTCATGGCCTTCTATCAGAACGGCGTCTATCTCGCCGGTGCCCTGATGATCGCCTGTTTCTTTCATCTGACGGGCATTCACCATGCAGGCCACAAGTCCATCGAATTCCTGATCCGCCCTTGGGTCTGGCCGACCCTGACCGACGCACTGCTGATGGGCTCATGCGGAGTGATCGCAGCCATCGCCATGACCTTGCTCACCCACGCCTATCGGATCGCCAAGGCAAGTGTCGTCGCCTCCTTCGAATATACCGGCATGCTCTGGGCACCGCTCTGGGGCTTCCTGTTCTTCGGCGAAATTCCCTACCTCACGACCATCGCCGGCGCCTGCCTGATCGTCATTGCAGGGCTCTTCGCCCTGTCATCGCCTGCGGCGCAGGAGAATACGGCGGAGATCGGATAGGATAGGCAAGCGTCAAAAGGGCAGTTCAGGATCCGGCAAGGCTGAACATATTGCGTCCCATTCTCTTTGACCGGTACATCGCCGCATCCGCCTTCGCCAGCAGCTCGTCCCGGCCCCTGCCGTCCAGCGGGAAGCGCGAGACCCCAAGGCTGGTCGTGACATTGAAGATCCGGCCGGCAATCTCGACCGGTTGTGCCACGCTTTTTCGCACGCGTTCGACCAGTTTTATGAGGCTGTCGGTATCCTGCGGCGGCTCGGGCAGCAGGATGACGAACTCATCGCCGCCGAGGCGTGCGACCGTATCGGTTGCACGCAGGCACACTGCGACCCTCGCACTGACGATGGACAACAGGATATCGCCCCCTTGATGCCCCAGCGTATCGTTGACCCATTTGAAATTGTCGAGATCGAGAAAGACGATCGCCACCGTCCGGCCGCTTTCGCCGGCCTGTAGTATGGCCTGGTCGAGGCGATCAAGAAGCAGCGCCCGGTTTGGCAGGCCGGTCAGCACGTCGTGATGCGCCATGAACCGGACCCGATCCTCCGCCTCCTTGCGCAACGTCACGTCATGCGCCACGCCGACGAGGCCCGTTATCACGCCGTTCCTGTCGCGCAGCGGAGCCTTCGTCATCGAAACCCATTTGGGGCGGCCATCGGCATAGGCATTATGCTCCGTCATGCTGAGCATCGGCTGGCCGGACTGCATGATCTGCAGTTCGATATTCCTGAATTCCTGGGCGACCGGCGCTGCGAACAGATCGAAATCGGTTTTTCCGATGAGTTCCTCAACCGTCACCGGCTTTCCGGTGGCAATGAACGACTTGTCGGCGACCACCGCCTCGTTCGCGACAAGAAACCGGGAGTCGAGATCTTTCAAGAACAACTGGTCGGGAACCTGATTGATCAGGGCGAGCAGATGATCCCGCTCTTCCGTCACCCTTTTCAGGGCATCACGGCCATCCGCCAGATCGCCATGCAGACGCTTGCTCGCCTGTAGAAGGGCCTGGATCTGGTCAGCGATACTGGCCTCGGCCACCATCTCCGCCGGCGTCATCAAACTTGCTGCTGATTTCTGTCCAGCCACGGTCGCTCCTCCGATCCTGGCCGAGGATGCTATCCGAACAATCCTTCGTTGGGGTTAATAGTCAGCGCGCGGTTACGGATAAGTGCATCGAGAGGCGATACCGTCGCATCTCTAACTGGCCCAACTGGTGCATTTGAAAATAGAATGTACCAATGTAATCATTGGCATGTCGCACATCATCCTTGAACCCACCCCCGCTACACGTCCCGGTTCGATAAGATTGGTTATGGAACTTTCTGCGGCGCCTGAACCAAGCCGCCGTCAGTGGCCGAAGCCGGTCAAAAACGACGTCAGATTGTCGCTGAGTTCATCGCAGAGATAGCCACCTTCCTGAACGACGACGGTTGGCAATCCGAGCCTGCCGATGGCTTCGGCGATCCGGGCAAAGCCTTTCGTCGAGACGGACAAGCCGCCGAACGGGTCGCCTTCGAAGGCATCGAGACCAAGTGCGACGACCAGCGCATCCGGCGCATAGGCTTCGATGCGGCGATTGGCGGCGTCGAGGGCCTCAAGGAAACCGGCATCGGCGGTCCTGCGCGGCAGCGGCAGGTTGAAATTGTAACCGAGGCCACGGCCTTCGCCACGCTCGTCGGCGTGACCCCAGAAGAACGGATAGAAGCGCACGGGGTCGGCATGCAGCGAGACCGTCAGCACATCGTTGCGGCCATAGAAGATGCCTTGCGTGCCGTTGCCGTGATGCAGGTCGAGATCGAGGATGGCGACGCGTTTGGACGACTGGAGCAGATGCTGGGCGGCGATCGCCGAATTGTTGAGGAAACAGAAACCGCCGGCGACGTCGGCAAAGGCATGATGTCCCGGCGGACGGCAGAGCGCGTAGGTATGACGGGCGCCGGCCATCACCGCCTCCGCCGCTTCGACAGCGCTCCAGGCGCTCCAGCAGGCGCTGCCCCAGGTATCGGCGGAAATCGGACAGGCCGTATCCGCCATGTGATAGCCGGCCTGTCCGACGGCGGAAGCCGGATAGCGTCCGGTTCTGGCGAGCGGATGGATGTTCGGGATAACCTCCTGCGAAGCACCCTCGATGCGCTGCCAGCGCAGGAAGATGTTCTGCAGGAATTCGAGATATTCCGGCGTGTGGATGGCGGCGATCGGCTTCAGGCCATGGTCGCGCGGCCGCACGACCTCGCATCCGGCAGCCTTCGCACCGGCCAGCAGCCGCTCGATCCGTTCCGGCTTTTCCGGGTTGGGCTGCGGTGCGCCGCTCGACAGGAACATTTTCGGATCGTGTTTCTTCTGCTCTTCCGCATAGAAGGTCTTCATGCTCATCCCTCAAACTCCGCTTTCATGAAGTCCGGCAAGGGCTTCGAAGGCATCGCCATAGGCTGCATGAATCCGCTCTTCCTCGGACCATGCAAGACCCATCCGCTCGTAGAAGTGCTGCGCCGATACGTTTTTCGCATCGACGGACAGGCGGAGATACGTCCCGCCCTCGGCACGGACATGTGCCGCTGTCCTGCGCAGAAGTGCGACACCGACACCTGCGCCACGAAACCGCTCTTCGACGACAATATCCTGGACATAAGCACCCTTCTGGCCCCGCCATGTCGAAAAGCTCGGGAAGAACAGGCACATGCCGGCAAAATCTCCGCCGATTTCCGCGATCAGCACGGTAAACGCAGGCTGCGCGCCAAATCCATGCTTGCGAAGGTCTTCGGGCGTCGAAACGACTTTACCTTCGGAGCCGAGATGCCGCGCGATGGTCAGCAAACCGGCATGGATGAGCTGCGCATCCTCTGATGTCGCGGGGCGAATGTTCAAGGGTTCGTCCAAACCATCTGCCATCAGAAGGCCACCCGATCGCCGCCCTTGAGCGCCAGCATGGTGCGTGCCTCATCCGGCGTCGCGATCTCCAGCGACAGGGCTTCGAGAATGGCGCGGATGCGGCTCACCTGATCGGCATTGGATTTGGCGAGTTCCCCCCGCCCGAGAGTGAGACTGTCTTCCAGCCCGACACGCACATTGCCGCCCATCACGGCGCCCATGGTGATCAGCGGCATCTGCTGACGGCCGGCAGCCAGCACCGAGAAGCGGTAGTCGCCGCCGAACAGCTTGTCGGCGATGCGCTTCATGTGACCGAGATTGTCCGGGTCGGCGCCGATGCCGCCCAGGATGCCGAGTACGAACTGGATGAACAGCGGTCCTTTCACCAGCCCGCGGTCATAAAAATGCTTCAGCGAATAGAGATGGCCGACATCATAGCATTCGAACTCGAAGCGCGTGCCGCAGCCCTCCCCCAATCGCTTCAGGATATCTTCGATATCCGCGAAGGTGTTCTTGAAGATCGTCCCGCGCGTCGCCTCCATCAGTTGCGGCTCCCACGCGTGCTGCCACTCCATGCCCGGCTTGGCGAGCGGGAAGATGCCGAAATTCATCGAGCCCATGTTGAGCGAGCACATTTCCGGCTGCGCTTGAAGTGCTGCGGCCAGCCGGTCGTCCAGTGTCATCAGCGAACTGCCGCCGGTGGAGATATTGATGACGGCGTCGCACGCCTGTTTGATGCGCGGCAGGAACTGCATGAACACGGCGGGATCGGCGGTCGGCCGTCCGTCGGCCGGATTGCGCGCATGCAGATGCAGGATCGAGGCACCGGCTTGCGCCGCCGCGATTGCCTGTTCGGCGATCTGGTCCGGGGTCACCGGCAGGTAAGGACTCATTGACGGCGTATGGACGGAGCCGGTGACGGCGCAGGTGATGATGACTTTGTTTTTCATGATCTCACCTTCAGCAGTTGACCGGGAGATCGAGTTCGCGCGCCAGCTGTTCGAAGCTGTCGCCGAGAATGGAGACCATATCTCCGATTTCCGCAGCCGTAATGATCAGTGGCGGTGCCAGGATCAAGTTGTCCAGTTCCGCGCTGTCGCCGCGGATGCGGCGAGAATAGAGGATCAGGCCTTTCTCATAGGCGATATCGAGCAGGCGCTGGTTGGTGCCTTGTGCCTTCGGCAGAGGTTTGAACGTCACCGGATCGGCAACGAGATCGCAGCCGATGAGCAGCCCCTTGCCACGCACGCCGGCAATGAAGGGAAACCGTTTTGAGAGCCCTTCCAGCTCGGATTTCAGCAGATCGCCCATGGCGGCGGCGTTCGCCTCGCAGCCAAGCCGCTCCATTTCTTCCAGCACGGCAAGGCCGGCGGCACAGGCGAGCGGATTGCCGGCATAGGTATAGCCATGCTGGAAACCACCCATGTCGAGCACCGGCTTCACCAGCCTGGCGGAGGCTGCCATCGCACCCAGCGCCGCATAACCCGAACCGATGCCTTTCGACAGGGTGATGATATCCGGCTTGCAGTTCCAATGATCGCCGCCGAGATATTTGCCGGTGCGCGCAGCCCCGCTCATCACCTCGTCATGGATCAGGAGAATGCCGTATGTGTCGCAGATCTCGCGGATGCGCGGGAAGTAGCTGTCCGGCGGCACCAGTGCTGCCGTCGCCGCGCCACCGATCGGTTCCATGATGAAGGCGACGACACTTTCGGGGCCTTCGGCAAGGATTTTCTCCTCCAGCATGTCGGCATACCGCAGGCCTCGCTGTTCCATCGTCAGGTTGTCGCGGTCGCGATAGGCCGTCGGCGCCGGGATTGCCGGCATCGGCTGGATCTGCGGCGCGAAGGTTTCCGTCAGCGCCAGATCGCCGGTGACGCCGAGCGCGCCCATCGTGCCGCCATGATAGGACGGAAAACGGCAGATCACCTTCCAGCGCTTCGGCTGGTTGGTTGCAACAGCCCATTGCCGCGCCAGCTTGATCGCCGATTCCACCGCCTCCGAACCGCCGGAGACGAAGAAGATCCGATCGAGGTCGCCCGGCATTTTGCCCGCCAGCCGCCGGGCCAGTTCTTCGGCCGGTTCGTTCTCGAAATGCAGGCGATAGGCGAAGCTCGTCTTGTCCATCTGCCGCTTCATCGCGTCGATGACGTGGCGGTTGCCATGGCCGATGTTGCTGACCATCGGTCCGCTGGAGCCGTCGATGAAGCGACGCCCGTCCTGCGTCCAGAAATAGATGCCCTCGGCGCGATCGACCAGCGGCCGGCGCAGGCGTGTCACGTAGAAGAGATGGGATGCGGGCCGCTCGGTGGCTTGGATGTTCATGATGTTTCGCTCTGGATGAGATTATCGGTTGAGATAGCGGTTAAGCACATTGGCGGTGACACGTTCGACCATGGCGTCCTTGCGCAACAGGCCCGCCACCCATTCGCAGGTGCCGGCGTGAAAAACCTCGCCCTTGCCGCGCTTGAAGTTGACGATCATGCCATTGCTGTAGCGAACCTTTTCCAGGTTCTCGTCGCTGGCGTCGCCGTACAGCGCCTCGGCGATGAAGCGCCCGTCCTCGTCGCCGAAGAACTGGTCTTCCGGCGCCAGGATGTCGCTCTCCTCGACCTGGCTTGCCATGCCCAAAGCGAGGATTTCCAGACCTTCCGGCGCACCGCTATCGGCCGATGGATAGGGCAGTCCGTGGCGGATGTCGTAGGAAAGGCCATCGACCTCGTAGCCGTAGATGTGGCTGTCTGCTCCCAGCAGGTCGCCGTAGAACAGGCCCGTTCCGGCAAAGGCCCAGTGGCCCGGCCGGTAGACCGGAAAACCGCGCACGCCGCGCGGCGCGCAGCCGCCCCAGCCGGCATAGACGCCGCTGGTGGCATTGAGCCCGAAGGTCAGCGCCCCGGGGCGGCCGATCTCCGGCGCTTCCCAGGAATTGGTGGCGCGGGTGACGTCACCGCCTTGATAAACAGGGTCTTCCTTTCGGGCGATGTACTTGTAGCAGACCTGCCGCCGGCCTTCGTCCTCCAGCCGCGTCTGCCACATGAAGTTTCCGGCAAAGCGGGCGATGCGACCGCCCCTGTCGACATAGGCGTCGACGGCGTCGCGCATCTCCCAGGTCCAGTATTCGTCATGACCGACGAAGACGACGCAGTCATAATCGTCGAGAATGCCGGGATTGAAATGCAGTTCATGCTGGCTGGCGAGATCGACGCCGTAGCCCTGTTGCTCCGCCCAGCGGAAGAACTGGCTGTCATAGCTCGCCCAACCGGACGAGGCGTACTTTTTCGAATAACCGTTGGCGAAAGCCCATTCCATATGCGGATAACGCGGCACGGTTCCCGGCGGCAGGCTCACCTCCAGCGGCACGCGTGGCGCGTCTGCCGGCAGCACGACGAAGCCGCGGCATAGCGGCCGCTCGATGCTGACGGTGGTCGCGAACTGGTCTCGGTTCGGACCCGTGATGCCCTGGTAATGGTTCGACCCGCCCCAGGTGTTGTAGGCGGTCCAGGTGCCCGTTGCCGCGACCTGCAGGATGCGGTCGGGTTTTGAGCCTGCGTTCGGAAGCACGATGATCAGATGGTGGCACCGGATCGGCTTGCCGTCGCGGCCCTCTGCCGTCAAGGTGATGCGATAGGCGCCGGACGGCCAGCTGTCGTGGATCTGGAACGTGAAGGTCGGTTCCCAGCCGCAGCCGGTGACCGAGGCCTGATCCGGCGTTTCCTGCCAGATGGTGGCGATATCGTCGGTGCCGTAGACGCTTGTCTGCACGCCGCCATCGCGGACGATTTCGAGCCGGCAGGAAGAGGCCGTCGAGCTGATATGCAGGTCCACCATGGCGCCGCGCGCATAGGTGTAGGAGCGCGTGTAGCACCAGATCTCGCCGCGTGCGCCGTCCATGCCCGGATATTCGTAATAATGGCCGCGCACGGCCTCGCGCCGTTGTTCGACGCTAAGTCCGAAATCGGGAAAAACCTGGACTGTGTCCGTCACGTATCGCCTCGCTGGGTCCGGTGACGATGATCAAACCACAATGGACTCGCCCGGACAAATACATTAGGTGAAGGATCGGCATTCACCAAATGAATGAGGTCCTCATGCCCAGCCCAAGGCGCCGGTTCGTCTGGGAGGTCGACTGGAACCTCCTGCGCACCTTCACGGTGATCGTCGAAGAGAAGAGCCTGACGGCGGCTGGCAACAGGCTCATGCTGAAGCAGCCGACCATCAGCAATGCGCTCCGCCGTCTGGAAGTGCATATGGCCTGCCGCCTGATCGACCGCTCCTCCAACCACTTCCGTATGACCCCGGCGGGCGAGCGGCTCTATGCCGAATGCCTGACCATGTTCAACATCGTCACCGGCCTTCCCGACCTGATCAGGGACGATCCGGATCTGGTGACCGGTCATGTCGAGATGGCCTTTGCCAGCCATATCGAATGCCCGTTCCTCGATCGTTTTCTTGCCGATTTCCACAAGACCTTTCCGCGCGTCACCTTCTCGACGACAGTTTCCGCCAGCCAGGCGGTGATCGACGCCGTGCACACCGGTGAAGCTTGCCTTGGCATCTGCCTCGCCCATGAAAAGCACCCGGATCTCGACTATACAGTGCTTTACCGCGAGCATTTCGGCTTCTTCTGTGCGCCCGGCCATCCGCTGTTCGGCAGGCGTGACGTCGACATGACCGATCTTGCCGCTCTGGACTATGTTTCCTTCAAGACGGATCACCTAAGCGGCGCGCTGGCGCCGATCGCCCGGCTCAGGCAGCGGGAGAATTTCAACGGCCAGGTGCTCGGGCTCTTCACCAATCTCGAAGAGGTCAAGCGGCTGATCAAGGTCGGTTTTGGCTTCGGGCCTTTACCCATCCATGTGGTGACGGCCGACATCGAAGCGCGCCAACTCTGGCAATTGCCGCCTTACGACAATCCGCCCGCCGCCGACGTCTATCTGGTCACACGACGTTCCGCACGCGGCAGCCGGGCAGAAATTTTGCTGGTCGAGCGCCTGCTTGCGGCAATCGAGGCTGTGCCGCTCCGCGACCGGACGTATCCGGCCGGCTTTTCCGATGCAGCCGACCGGACAATGTCTGACATTCCCTGAATGAATGGCGAGGCGGTGGTCAATCCGCCTCGTCGGCAGCAATCGCACCTTCGCTTCGCCGCCCGATCGCCATTCTGCGTTGGTGGGCTTGCTGGTCCATGCCGTTCACCTCCACCTCCTTTGGCTGCTCATGCACGGCCTTCCCATGACGGATAAACGCGCTTGACGCCCGCGCCGCGATTTGCATTATTGCTCAGATGTCAGACCAATTTTGGTTTCAGCTGGAAAGCGGACGATGAAGCTTACCGATGCAAGAGCGGCCCTCGTGCCCCTGCCCCCGGCCGATCGGGCCCAGCAGGTGACGGCGGCTCTTGCCGATTATATCCAGCGCTCCAATCTCGTTCCCGGCGACCGGCTTCCGGCCGAGCGCGAGCTGATGACGGCCCTTGCCGTCGGCCGCTCGACCATCCGCGAGGTCATCCGCCACTTCCAGGCACTCGGCGTCGTCGAGGCCCGCAAGGGCAGCGGCACCTACCTGCTGAAGCCCATTTCCGGCGCCACCATCCACATGCCGCTGTCGCTGGAAACCACGCATCTGCGCGATGTGCTTTTGAAAACACTGGAGGTGCGCCGGGGCATCGAGGCGGAGGCCGGCATGGTCGCTGCCCGCATGCGCACGCCGGACGATCTGAAGACGATCGAGGCGAAGCTTGACGAAATGGAGCGGGTGCATCTTTCCAAGGGCACATCCGGCCCGGAAGACTTGGCCTTCCATCTCGCCATCTACGACGCCACCCATAATCCCCTGTTCAAGCAGCTTCTCGAACAGATGCGCGGAGCCTTCGAGCGGTTCTGGGAAAGGCCCTTCGACAGGCCGGATTTCGCGCGCCGGTCCTTCCCCTTCCACCGCACGCTCTTCAACGCCATCGCTGACAGCGATCCGGAAGCGGCGCGCACCGAAACACTGAAAATCCTCGCCATCGTCGAGGAAGACATCAAGGAAATGTCCAAATGAGCAACGGGTTCGATCCGTTCGAAGACGCCTCCCTCATCGTCGCCCATGACATGAGCAACGCCTATGACGCCGTCGTACCGCCGATCGTGCAGACGTCGCTGTTCACCTTCACCGACTATGACGACATGGTCGCCTCCTATCGCGGCGAAAAGATCCGGCCGATCTATACGCGCGGCCTCAATCCGACCGTGCGCATGTTCGAGGAGATGCTGGCTAAACTCGAGGGTGCCGAAGACGCGATCGGCTTTGCCAGCGGCATGTCGGCGATCTCCTCCACCGTATTGTCCTTCGTTCAGCCGGGCGACCGCGTCGTTGCCGTCAAGCATCTCTATCCCGATGCCTTCCGCCTGTTCGGCACGTTCTTCAAGCGCATGAACATCGAGGTCACCTATGTCGATGGTCGCGACGAGGAAGCAGTGGCAAAGGCCCTGCCCGGCGCAAAACTTCTCTATCTCGAAAGCCCGACGAGCTGGGTCATGGAAACCCATGACGTTGCAGCCCTTGCGGCTCTTGCAAAAAGCCACGGCGTCATCACCACCATCGACAACAGCTGGGCGAGCCCGATCTTCCAGCAGCCGATTGCGCTCGGCGTCGATCTGGTCATCCACTCGGCCTCGAAATATCTCGGCGGCCACAGCGATGTCGTTGCCGGCGTCGTTGCCGGCTCCAAGGAACTGATCGGCCGCATCCGCTCTGAAGCCTACCCTTATCTGGGCGGCAAGCTCTCGCCCTTCGACGCCTGGCTTTTGATCCGCGGCATGCGCACCCTGCCGATCCGGATGAAGGCGCATGAGCAATCGACCGTGGCCATCGCCAAGCGGCTGCAGGCGCATGAAGCGGTCGAGACCGTCTGCTATCCCGGCCTTGCCAACCAGTTGGCGCCGGGCCTCAAGGGCACGTCCGGCCTGTTCTCGTTCATCTTTAAGGACGGCGTCAATGTCCGCACGTTCTCCGATCACCTCAAGCTGTTCAAGCTGGGTGTGAGCTGGGGCGGCCACGAAAGCCTGATCGTGCCGGGCGAAGTCGTCCTTTCGCAAAAAGCACAACCCAATTCCGCGGTCGCCTTCGGCATCAGTCCGCGGTCGGTACGGCTCCATGTCGGCCTGGAGGGAACGGAGGCCCTCTGGAGCGATATCGAAGCGGCAATCACTGCCGCATCGGCAGGCTGACACGACAGCAAGCAACTACCCAACAAAAAAGGGGAAATGAAAATGAGGAAACTGATTGCGGCGACTTTGTTCGCCTCTCTGATGGCAGGCACAGCGCTTGCCGATACCAAGCTGAAGCTGGTGGAAGTCATCACCAGCCCGGAGCGCACCGAAACCCTGAAGTCGATCGTCGCCAAGTTCGAGGCTGCAAACCCCGGCACGACGGTCGAGATCATCTCGCTGCCCTGGGGCGAAGCCTTCCAGAAATTCGCCACCATGGTCTCGGCCGGCGAAATTCCCGACGTCATGGAAATGCCCGACACTTGGCTGTCGCTTTATGCCAATAACGGCATGCTCGAAAGCCTCGAGCCTTACCTCAAGACCTGGGACCAGACGGTCGGACTGACCGATCGCGCGCTGGAACTCGGCCGCGACGTCAAGGACACGGCCTATATGCTGCCCTACGGCTTCTATCTGCGCGCCATGTTCTACAACAAGAAGATATTCGCCGAAGCCGGCGTCGACGGCCCGCCAAAGACGATGGACGATTTCGTCGCAGCCGCCGAAAAGATCAAGAAGCTGCCGGGCAAATATGCCTATTGCATGCGCGGCGGTCCGGGCGGCCTCAACGGCTGGATGATGTTCGGCGCCACCATGGCGGGCGACAACACCTACTTCAATGCCGACGGCACGTCCAAGTTCTCCGAAGAGGGCTGGGTCAAGGGCTTCACCTGGCTGACCGACCTCTACAAGAACGGCTATGCGCCGAAGGACAGCGTCAACTGGGGCTTCAACGAGATCGTCGCCGGCTTCTACACCGGAACCTGCGCCATGCTCGACCAGGATCCGGATGCGCTGATCGCCATCAGCGAACGCATGGACGCCGCCGATTACGGCGTCACCACCATGCCGAAGGGCCCGTCCGGCAAGACCTTCCCGACCATCGGCTACGCCGGCTGGTCGATGATGTCGGCCAGCGAAAACAAGGACCTGTCCTGGAAGCTGATCGCAACGCTCGAAGGTCCGGAAGGCAATATCGAGTGGAACAAGAAGATCGGCGCCCTGCCCGCTCTGAAGGCCGCCGAGAAGGACCCGTTCTACGCCAGCGAGCAGTTCAAGGGCTGGTTCGAGGAACTGGCCGACAAGGACGCCATCCCGACCGTGATGCCGACCTATCTGGAGGAGTTTGCCTTCTTCAAGGATTCGATGGCGATCAAGACCAGCCAGGAAGCCATGCTCGGGGACATCACGCCGGAAGAGATGGCCAAGCAATGGGCTGAATACATGACCGCTGCTCAAAAGAAATTCCTCGCGAGCAAATAAGTCATCAGCCTTTAACCGCAGGCAGCGACATGACGTCGGCTGCCTGCGGCTCATTCCCGACTGGAAACACGGCAGCCTTGAAGGCCGGCCGCGAAACGGAAATATTTGACGATGGCTTCACTTGCAGCCCGCAACGGCGGCTCGCGCAGGGACCAGCGGCCGCTGAAAAAGCGCCTTGCCGATGCCTCCGCGCCCTATCTCTACAGTGCCCCGGCGCTGATCCTGATCGTCACCGTCATGCTGGTGCCGCTGGTGCTCGGCATCTCCTATGCCTTCCGCGATATCCAGCTGCTCAACCCATTTTCCGGCGGCTTCATCGGGCTCGACCACTTCAAGACCCTGTCGCAGGACCAGAATTTCTATCGGGCACTCAAGAACACGCTGTGGTGGACCGGCTGGTCCGTCCTGCTGCAATTCGTCTTCGGCCTCATCCTCGCCCTGCTGCTCGACAAGCCCTTCTATGGCCGTGCCATCGTCCAGGCGCTGGTCTTCCTGCCTTGGGCGGTGCCGAGCTTTCTTGCCGGCCTCAACTGGGCCTGGCTGTTCAATCCCGTCGTCGGTCCCATTCCCCACTGGCTGTTTGCGCTCGGCCTGATGAGCGAACCCTACAACATCCTCTCCGACCCGCAGCTTTCCATGTGGGGGCCGATCATCGCCAATGTCTGGTGGGGCATTCCCTTCTTCGCCATCACCCTGCTTGCAGCCCTGCAGGCAATCCCGCGCGATCTCTACGAGGCCGCCAGCATCGATGGCGCCGGTCCGGTGCAGCGGTTCATTTCCATTACCCTGCCCTTCCTTGCGCCCACCATAGCCATCACCGTTCTGCTGCGCACCGTCTGGATTTCCAATTTCGCCGACCTGATCATCGTCATGACCAATGGCGGGCCTGCGGACCGCAGCCAGATCGTCGCCAGCTACATCTTCACCCAGGCCTTCAAGCGGCTCGATTTCGGCTATGCCTCGGCGATCGCGCTGGTGCTGCTCGTGCTGCTGATCACCTATTCCATGCTGATCGTCGTGCTGCGGCAGTGGCTCTTGAGCAAGGATTGAGATCATGACCGCAAAACGCATCGTCTCCGTCGTGGCGCACCGTCTGGCCATCCTTGCCTATGTCGCCTTCGCGCTGTTTCCGCTCTACTGGCTGCTCAAGGTTTCGGTGACGCCCAACAAGCTGCTCTATTCCGAGGGCATCAGGATGTGGCCGTCGCGCACCAGCTTTGAGCATTTCGAGTTCGTGCTGAAACACAGCGACTTTCCGGTTTTCTTCAAGAACAGCCTGATCGTTTCCGGTTCGACCGCCATCATCGTCACCGTGCTTGCCTCGCTGGCCGGCTATGCCATGTCGCGCTTCGACTTTCGCGGCAAATACTGGATCGTGACGCTGATGCTGCTCACTCAGATGTTCCCGCTGGTCATGCTGGTCGCGCCGATCTTCAAGATCCTGTCGCCGCTCGGCCTGACCAACAGCCTGACCGGTCTCGTCATCGTCTACACCGCCTTCAACGTGCCCTTCGCCACCTTCCTGATGCAGTCCTTCTTCGACGGCATTCCGAAGGATCTCGAAGAGGCCGCGATGATCGACGGCGCTACCCAGTTCGTCGCCTTCCGGCAGATCATCCTGCCGCTGACGCTGCCCGGCATTGCCGCGACGCTCGGCTTCGTCTTCACCGCCGCGTGGAGCGAACTGCTGTTCTCGCTGATGCTGATTTCCGGAAACGACGCCGCGACCTTCCCGGTCGGGCTCCTCTCCTTCGTGTCGAAATTCTCGGTCGACTTCGGACAGATGATGGCGGCGGGTGTGATGGCGCTCATCCCGGCCTGCCTGTTCTTCCTGTTGATCCAACGCTACCTCGTGCAGGGCCTGACGGCCGGCGCCGTGAAAGGCTGATCCCATGGCATCCATCGATATCGCCGCTATCCACAAGTCCTACGGCATTCATCCGGTGCTGCACGGCATTGATCTGGAGATCAAGGACGGCGAATTCGTCGTACTCGTCGGCCCCTCTGGCTGCGGCAAGTCCACCCTGTTGCGCATGATCGCCGGGCTCGAAGCCGTTACTGACGGCGAGATCCGCATCGACGGCAAGCGTGTCAACGACCTCGCCCCGAAGGACCGCGACATCGCCATGGTGTTCCAGTCCTATGCGCTTTATCCGCATATGAGCGTGGCGAAGAACATGAGCTACAGCCTGCGCTTGAGGAAGACCGCGAAAGAAAAGATAGCCTCCGTCGTCGCCAGCGCCGCCACCAAACTCGGCCTCGATCCGCTGATGGAACGACGCCCCAAGGCACTCTCGGGCGGCCAGCGCCAGCGCGTCGCCATGGGCCGCGCCATCGTGCGCGAGCCGAAAGCTTTTCTCTTCGACGAGCCGCTGTCGAACCTCGACGCCCGCCTGCGCGAACAGATGCGCGCCGAAATCAAGAAGCTGCACCAGGACCTCGGCGCTACCTCAATCTATGTCACCCATGACCAGATCGAGGCGATGACGCTCGCCGACCGCATCGTCGCCATGCATGGCGGCATCATCCAGCAGGTCGGCAGTCCGCTCGAACTCTACGACAACCCCGCCAACCTCCTCGTCGCTGGCTTCATCGGTTCGCCGGGCATGAACTTTTTCGAGGGCCGCTACCTGGCGACGGGCGATACGGCGAACTTCGCGCTCACCGGTGGCATCGTCCTGCCGCTCGGCGGCACGGCCAATCTCGCCGACGGCAGCCGCGCCACGCTCGGCATCCGGCCGGAGCACGTCATCCTCGGCGCCGAAGGCCCGGATACGATGATGGCGACCGTCGATCTCGTCGAGCCCACCGGCTTCGGCATCATCGTCCACCTCAAGCTCGGCCCCGTTGCCTTCAAGGCCTTTACCCTCGACCGCCGCTTCCTCGGCATGCATGGCGAGGTGGCTGTCAAATTGCCGGTGCCGAACCTGCATTTCTTCAACGAGGAAGGCCGGAAGGTCTGACGCAACCGGCCGCTACTCTGCCTTCTCCAGCGGCATCAGCGTGAACAGTTCCTGCGCCCGCTTGACACCGCGCAGCGCGTAGCGGCCGATGGATACGACCTCCGAATTGCGCGGCGGCGGTGCGGCGGCGACGAACTGGGACGACATGATGACGCTGCGATCGACGAAGCGGCACATCGAGGCGATGCGGCTGACCTCGTTGACGGCGGGGCCGATGACGGTGAAATCCAGCCGGTCGCTGGAGCCGATATTGCCGTAGAAGACATCGCCGATATGCAGGCCGAGATAGACCTCGGTGACCGGACGGCCCTCGAGCAGGCGCTGTTGGTTCAAACCCTTCAACTTCTCCCGCAGGTTCTGTTCGGCCAGAAGTGCCCGGGCGCAGGCGTCTTCGCGCTCTTCCGCCTTGAAGATCGCCAGCGTGCCGTCGCCGATCAGCTTCAGCACATTGCCGCCGGCCTCATGGATGGAGGAGATGACTGCATCGGCATAGTCGTTGAGGAACGGAATGATCTCGTCCGGCGGCAGGTTGTCGGAGATGCGGGTGTAGTTCTGCAGATCGGAGAACCAGAGGACCGCGGAAATCCGCTCGGCCTTGCCGCGCGATATACGGCCTTCCAGCACCTGTCTGGCAGCGTCTTCGCCGAGATACACCTCGGCGATGGTGCGCGAGATGCGGGTCAGCGATCCCGATTTGATTGCCAGCGCCAGAACCGGCACCAGCTGTCGAAGCGCCGCCAGGTCGTCGTCGCGAAACCCACCCTCGTCCATTGTCGTCCAGTGCGAATAGAAGCAGTCCATATCGCCGATATGGCTGTCCTGCGCGAAGCGATGGATCATGGCAACATAGTCTTTGTGACCGGCGGCCAGCATCGTATCGAGCGCGAAGAAATCGGCCGGATCGCCGAAACCGAGCCGGCGGCGGATTTCGCTTTCGTTGTGCTCGCGTAGATGGAAGAACGCCGAACGCTCCCAGTTCTCCGCCGAAACGCCCTCGTTCGTTGGCCCATATTCGAAGGCCGCCCTGACCGGTTCCTTGCTGTCCCACTGAAACGCTCGTCCCTCATAGACCGGGTGCAACGTATCAATCAGCGCAAGACCACGATCGAGCCGCAGTCCCGCAGCACGGGCGCGCTGACAGAAGCCGTTGACGATATCCATTTCGTCGGTGCCCTTAAGGCCCTGCGTCGTCAGCCATGCGGAAATCTCGCCGATATCGTTTGCGTTCATGTCGATTTTCCTGATGTCTGCGGACATTCAACGTTTAACGCAAAACCCGTCGATCCGGAATCGATTTGAAGGTTTTGCCGATGAAGGTATTGCACGGAGGTGAGATGCGGGAGGATGCCCCTGAAGTTGTCGCCATGTGGGACTGCCACAGCACAAAGACAAGGTCCGATCCGCTAATTTTTTATAGGGAGTCCTGCCGGGTCACGAATTCGCGGGACAGCCAGTCGATGAAGACCCGCACCCGCGGCGAGAGCTGGCGGCTGCGCGGATAGAGCAGCGAGACCGGCGTGCGGGTGGGCGGATTGTCCGGCAGGATGGCGATGAGCGTGCCGTTCTTCAAATCCTCCTCCAGCGAATAGCGCGGCGCCTGCATGATGCCGAGCCCCAGCCGCGCCGCCGCCGCCAGCGTGTCGGCGCCATTGACCGAAACCACCGCCGGCAGGGAGATATTGCGGATCGCCCCCGACACCGTGAATTCCAGCGGCAGCAGTCCGCCGATCGCCGTCGACCAGAAACCGATCATCTGGTGCCCGGTGAGATCGTCGAGGCTTTGCGGCATGCCGAAGCGGGCGATGTATTCGGGCGAAACACAGGTCACCTCCTCCAGCAGGGCCACGCGCCGTGCGATCATGTCGCTGTCTTGAAGATCGCCGACGCGCAGCACGCAGTCGATCCCCTCCCTGATCAGGTCGACCAGCCTGTCGCCCTCGCTCATATAGAGCTGGATATCCGGATATTCCCTCAGAAAAGCCGGCAGCCCGGGCAAAACGAAATGCCGCGCCAGCTTGCCATGCACGTCGACGCGCAGCAGGCCCTTCGGTTTGGCGCCGGCAAAAGCCCCCTCCGCATCCTCAATATCGGAAAGAATCGTCAGGCACCGTCGGTAATAGGCTTCTCCGTCCAGTGTCGGGCTCACATGGCGGGTCGTCCGTTGCAGCAGGCGTACCCCGAGCCGCGCCTCCAGCTGCTTGACGGCGTCGGTCACGGTGGAGCGCGGAAGCCCAGTGTCCTCGGCCGCCAGCGTAAAACTGCGACGCTCCACCACGCGCGAAAACACGCGCATCGCCTCAAACCTGTCCATCGGGATTGTTCGCCATTTTCGAATAGTGATGGCGAAGAATGGCTGATTATTCGCCGGATGAAAAGCGGCATTCTCTCCTCATCGAAACGCGCTGCGGCGCAGAGATCACCAGGGAGAACGAAAATGTCCGACAACAGCAACAAGGTCGCAATCGTCACCGGCGCCTCGCGCGGCATTGGCGCAGCCGTCGCAGAACGCCTCGCGAGCGACGGCTTCACCGTCGTCATCAACTATTCGGGCGACGCGGCTCCAGCCGAGGCACTGGCCCGGAAGATCGAAGACAAGGGCGGCCGGGCGCTGACCGCGAAAGCCGATGTCAGTGACGTGGAAGCCGTCCGCCGCATGTTCGATGCTGCGCAAGCCGCCTTTGGCGGTGTTGATGTCCTGGTCAACAATGCCGGCATCATGACGCTGTCATCGCTCGCCGAAAGCTCGGACGCCCTGTTCGACCGCCAGATCGCCATCAACCTCAAAGGCACGTTCAACACCTTGCGGGAAGCGGCAAAGCGCCTGCGCGATGGTGGCCGGATCGTCAATTTCTCGACCAGCGTCGTCGGCCTGAAGCTTGAAAACTACGGCGTCTATGCCGCCACCAAGGCCGCCGTCGAAACGCTGACCGCCATTCTCTCGAAGGAACTGCGCGGCCGCTCGATCACCGTCAACGCGGTCGCCCCCGGCCCGACGGCCACCGATCTCTTCCTCAACGGCAAGAGCGACGAGTTGATCGCCCGCATGGCGAAGATGAACCCGCTGGAACGCCTCGGCACCCCGGGAGACATCGCCTCCTCCGTCGCCTTCCTCGCCGGCCCCGACGGTTCCTGGATCAACGGCCAGGTGCTGCGTGCCAATGGCGGCATGATCTGAACCTCACCAACGAAAGCGGCGGAGCGCAATCTCCGCCGCATGGCCCGGCAATCGAGTTTCAATGCCTCACCAAGTCGTCCAGCCGGCTCTCCGTACGTTCGGAGACCCGGCTTTCATCCCACTCCAAGGATACCAAAGGAGAAGACAATGACCTCCGAACCGCTATTTAGGGCGACGTCCAGGAGAAGGCGGGTGATCTATTTCTTTTGATTGCCAGCAAAAGCGGCCGTCAAACCAAGGCCGATATACACGAAACCACTGACCCAGCGTTCAGCCTTCAGATACACGGGACTGCGCTTCAGCCACTTGCCGGCCGTCCCGGCGGCAAGTGCGTAGGAGCTGTCCGTCAGAACGCCAATCACTGTGTAGACAATCCCGAGAAAAGCGATCTGCATTGCCACATGGCCCCGGCCGACCTCAACGAACTGCGGCAGGAAAGCCAGAAAGAACAAGGCTGTCTTCGGATTGAGAAGGTTGACGATGAAACCCTCGCGAAAGATACGCATGCGGCTGCGCGCCGGTAACCCGCCATCGATGTCGGGAATGTCCGACGAACCGAATAGCTTCTTGAAGCCAAGCCAGATCAGATAGGCAGCGCCGGCATACTTCACTACGCTGAAGGCGAGCGCGGATGACGCCAGGAGCGCCGACAACCCTACAGCAGCGGCGATGACATGAACAGGCGTCGCCGTATGGATGCCAACGATCGAAACGAGCCCGGCAGAACGACCCTGCTCGACCGAGCGCGCGAAGATGTAAAGAACTGCCGGTCCCGGCACGAGAAGCAGCACGAGTGTGGCGCTGACGAACAGGCTGAGATTCGTTGCGCTGGGAATTACCAAATCCATGATTGTCTTGCCCCGTTTCCTATTATTGTAACAATAGCATTGGGCTGCCCATGAGCCGATATGACCTGACAGATTTTGAATGGCGCATGATTAAGCCGCTCTTACCCAACAAGCCACGAGGCGTGCCTCGCGTCAATGACCGTCGCGCGACGGTCGAAACCATATTTCAGCGGATGGCTGTGCCGTGAGCGAAACCTCATCGAACGCTTCTTCGCTAAGCTGAAGCACTTTCGCAGGGTTGCCACCCGATACGACAAAATAGCCGAGAACTTTCTCGCGATGGTCCAACTTGCCTCGATCCGCCTGTGGCGCCGAGTTTATGAGTCTACGGCCCAAATGATCCGCGCCTGCCGGACGCCGTCTTTTCCGGGGTGACACCATATCCGAATAATGTAAGCTGGCCCTCAAGAGGGTATTGCCTGTTCGATATGGGCGAAGCTTCAAAAGCCGGGTCGAGATCGACAGGCGAAGTATCTGAGCGATTGAAATATTTACAGATTTTTGACTGCCCGCAGCTTGGTCAAACCCGTGTCCCGACTGCCATAGACCACTTGAAATCCGGCAAGGTTCGACCACAGATAAACTCCACGAACCGGCTCGCGCAACGGCGCGGGACTGTCTGCATCATGCGCTTCAGGGGGCTTTACACATGGTACGACACTGGCTTGCTCCGGCAATACTGCTTTTCTCCGCGGCTCTGTCTGCACCCCCTGCCTCAGCACAGGAACAACCGAAAGCCGCCGTCACCGTGGCGAAGCCGGTTGTCCGCGATGTCGTCGACAGCGACGAATTCATCGGCCGCTTCGAAGCCGTCGATGAGGTCACGCTTAGGTCTCGCGTCGGCGGTTATCTTGACCAGGTCAATTTCAAGGACGGTGCCATGGTCAAGAAGGGCGACCCGCTCTTCGTCATCGACCAGCGCCCATTCAAGACCGCGCTCGACGTCGCCACGTCGTCTCTCGAAGTCGCGAAATCGACGCTGACCTTTGCCGAGTCGGAATTCGCGCGCACGGAAACGCTGGTGCAGAAGGGCACGCTTTCCGTATCCACCCTGGACGACCGCCGCCGTGAGCTGCAATCCGGGCAAGCCAACCTGCGCGGTGCCGAGGCAAGCCTCGCCCGGGCGAAGCTCGATATGGAATACACCACCATCTTTGCTCCGCTCAGCGGCCGCATCGACCGGCGCCTGATCTCGGTCGGCAACCTGGTGCAGGCCGACCAGACCGCGCTGACGACGATCGTCTCGCTCGACCCGATCGATTTCTACTTCGATGTCGATGAGCGCCGCCTGCTGAACTATGCCCGTGTCGCGCGCGAGCACGGCAGCAACCTGCAGGAAGGCGGCGGCGCCCTGGAAGTGTCGGTGACCATCGCCGACAGCACGGAGAAACCCTTCAAGGGCAAGCTCGATTTTGCCGAGAACCGTGTCGATCAGGAAACCGGCACGATGCGGGTGCGCGCCCGCTTCGACAACCCGAAATTCGTCCTGCAGCCCGGCCTGTTCGGCCGCGTCGAGGTCAACGCGTCCAATACCTACAAGGGCATTCTCGTCCCCGACGAGGCAATCGGCTCCGACCAGGACCAGCGCGTCGTCTATGTGGTTGCCGAGGATGGCAGCTTCTCGACCAAGCCCGTCCGCCTTGGACCGAGGCTCTATGGCTACCGCGTTATTCGCGAGGGCCTGACGGGTGACGAAACGCTCGTCGTCAACGGCTTGACGCGGCTGAGACCCGGCGTGGTGGTCGATCCGAAGCTCGTTGTCCTGCCGCCAGAAGCCGCAACGGCGGAGAACGGCCAATGAGATTTGCTCATTTCTTCGTGGACAGGCCGATCTTCGCGTCGGTGCTGTCGATCGTCCTCCTGATCGTCGGCGGCATCGCCTATTTCCAGCTTCCGGTCGCCCAGTATCCGGAAATCGCGCCGCCGACCATCGTCATTCGCACCGCCTATCCCGGTGCCGACGCCGAGACGATCGCCGACACGGTGTCCACGCCGCTGGAACAGGAAATCAACGGCGTCGAGGACATGCTCTATATGTCCTCCTATTCCACCGCCGATGGCTCGATGGCGCTGACCGTCACCTTCAAGCTCGGAACCGATCTCGACAAGGCGCAGGTCCTCGTCCAGAACCGCGTCTCGATCGCCGAACCGCGCCTGCCCGAAGAGGTCCGCCGTATCGGCGTCACCACGGCGAAAAGCTCGCCCGACCTGATGATGGTCGTGCATCTCATCTCGCCGAACGACCGCTATGACCAGCTCTACGTCTCCAACTACGCCCGCACCCGCGCCCGCGACCTTTTGGTGCGGCTTGAAGGGGTCGGCGACGTCATCCTCTTCGGCGAGCGCGAATATGCGCTGCGCATCTGGCTCGATCCCGAAAAACTCGCCTCCTACGGCATGACGTCGGGCGATGTCGTGCAGTCGCTGCGCGACCAGAACGTCCAGGTCTCCGGCGGCTCGATCGGCGGACCGCCGAACGCCGGCAACAATGCGTTCCAGTACACCGTCACGACGGAAGGCCGTTTCAGCGACGCGCGCCAATTCCGCTACGTCATCGTCAAGGCGACGGCCAGCGGCCGCCTCGTCCAGTTGCAGGATGTTGCCCGCATCGAGCTAGGCGCCAAGGACTACGTGACCAACAGCTACCTGAACGGCAAGCCGGCCGTCGCCATGGGCATCTTCTCGCGGCCCGGCACCAATGCGCTGGAGGCTTCCGAGCAGATCAAGGCGACGATGGAAACCCTGAAGAAGGATTTCCCGCCCGGTCTCGAATACACCATTGTCTACAACCCGACGGAATTCATCTCCGAATCGATCAACGAGGTCTACAAGACCATCCTCGAAGCGGCCATCCTGGTCGCCATCGTCGTTTTGATCTTCCTGCAGTCCTGGCGCACCGCGCTGATCCCGATCGTTGCCATCCCGGTGTCGCTGATCGGTACCTTCGCGTTTCTGCTCGCCTTTGGTTTCTCGCTCAACATGCTGACGCTGTTTGGGCTGGTGCTGGCGATCGGCATCGTCGTCGATGACGCCATCGTCGTGGTGGAGAATGTCGAGCGAAATCTGGCCAAGGGAATGACGCCCAAACAGGCGGCGCATGTGACCATGGACGAGGTTGGGACCGCCGTCATCGCCATCTCGCTGGTGCTGATCGCCGTCTTCGTGCCGACGGCCTTCATTCCCGGCATTTCCGGGCAGTTCTATCTGCAGTTCGCCGTCACCATCTCCGTGGCAACGGCGATTTCGGCGCTGAACTCGTTGACCTTGTCACCGGCGCTCGCAGCCCTTATCCTGCGCCCGCACCAGGAACACCACGAAACCCGCAACCCGTTGACGCGGGTCGCGAGAAGTCTTGCCAACGGTTTCAACAACGGCTTCGACCGGATGACCCATGGCTATTCGTGGGCAGTGCGCCACCTCGTCTCGACAAAGGTCGCGCTCGGCGCCACGCTGGTCGTCTTTTTCGGATTGCTGGCGTCCACCTGGTACATGGCGCAGATCGTGCCGCGCGGCTTCGTGCCGACCATGGACCAGGGGTATGCGATCGTCGTCGTGCAGTTGCCCGACGGTGCCTCGCTGGCCCGCACCGATGCCGTGGTGCAGAAGGCAACCGAGATCCTGCGCAAGGTGCCGGGCGTCAAGGACGCCGTCGCCTTTGCCGGCTTCAACGGCGCGACCTTCACCAATGCCTCGAACTCGGGCGTTATCTTCACGCCGTTCGAAAGCTTCGAGGAACGCCTGAAACACGGGCAGAGCGCCAACCAGATCATCGGCCAGCTCTACGGCTCGATGCAGGTGATCCAGGAAGCCTTCATCATCGCCGTGCCGCCGCCCTCGATCCGCGGCATCGGCAATTCCGGCGGCTTCAAGATGCAGATCGTCGATCGTGAAAGCTCCGACATGCGCCGTGCTCTCGGTCTCGCCTATCAGATGATGGGCGCCGCCAACCAGACGGAAGGCCTGACGGGCGTCTTCACCACTTTCTCGGCTTCCAGCCCGCAATATTTCCTGGCGATCGACCGCGACAAGGCACGGGCGCTGAGCGTGCCGATCCCCAATATCTTCGAAACGCTGTCGATCAATCTCGGCACCTCCTATGTCAACGACTTCAACGCCTTCGGCCGCGTCTACCAGGTGCGGGCGCAGGCCGACCAGCAGTACCGGCTGGAGCGGGAGGATATTCTCGCCCTGAAGGTTCGCTCCGCCACCGGCGCGCTGGTGCCGCTCGGAACGCTGGTCGATATCCGCGACACCACCGGACCGTCGCTCGTCCAGCGCTACAACATGTATGTCTCGGTCCCGATCCAGGGTAATCCTGCCCCCGGCGTCTCGACCGGCACGGCGCTCGACAAGATGGAGGCTCTCGCGGGCCAGATCCTGCCGCCCGGCACCTCGTTCGAATGGACGGACCTTGCCTTCCAGGAACGCAACACCGGCAATACGGCGATCTTCATCTTTGGACTGTCCGTGATCTTCGTCTTCCTGGCGCTGTCGGCCCAGTATGAAAGCTGGATCCTGCCCTTGGCGATCATCCTCGTCGTGCCGATGGCCGTGCTGGCCGCTCTGGTCGGCGTGCATCTGAGGGGGCAGGACAACAACATCCTCACCCAGATCGGGCTGATCGTCCTCATCGGCCTTGCAGCGAAGAACGCCATCCTGATCGTCGAATTCGCCCGGCAGGCGCAGGACGACGGGATGAACCCTGTCAATGCTGCGATCGAGGCAAGCCGCCTTCGTCTTCGCCCGATCCTGATGACCGCCTTCGCCTTCATCCTCGGCGTCGTGCCGTTGATGATCGCCACGGGCCCGGGCGCCGAAATGCGCCAGTCGCTCGGCACCGCCGTCTTCTCGGGCATGCTCGGCGTCACCATCCTCGGCCTGTTCCTGACCCCGGTCTTCTACGTTGCGCTGAGATCCGTCGGCTACAAGCCGAAGGAAAAGCCCATTCCGCCGGAATCCGGCATGATCTGAGTGGCAAAAAGCCGGGCAGGACCTGCCCGGCGACAGCCGCCAGTGAGCGTCGCTCTACCGGTCCGGCGTTATCAGCTTCACGGTCGGGAAATAGGTCCGGTAGCGCGCCGTATCCCTGGTCAGCAGGTCCACACGATCGACGGCGGCATGGGCGCCGATGAAGAAATCCGGCAGGACGCCGGTGCGCGAGCCGCCTGCCTTGCGATACTTCTGGAACACTTTTCCGGCGAGAAAGAGCGCCGAACGTGGCATGGCGGCCATGTCGAGCCCGGCTTCGGACAGAAACGTCTCCAGCCGCTCGATCCGCTCGTAACGCACCGCCAGCTCGGCATAGACGACATCATTGATCAGCAGCGGGCCGCGCAGTGCAGCGGCCTCGAGTTGTTCGATCGACCAGTCCGCCCACGTCGGATCGTCCGTCACCACGTCAAGTAGAACGTTGGTATCGACTAGCGTCACTCGTCACCGCGCGTCAGCGCCATGATGGCATCGGTACTCAATCCCTTTCCGGCATGGCCGCGCAGCTTGCTGAAGCGGCTGGTAGGGCGTTTGTCGTCGGCGCGCGTCAACACCACGCTGCCGTCGGCGGCGCGCTGGAAATCCACTCGCGTTCCCGGCACGATGCCGAGAAAGTCCCGCACCGGCTTCGGGATGGTCACCTGCCCCTTCGTCGTCACTGTCGCGCTCATCATACACCTCGGTAAGGAATGTTTTGATGAAGGTATTACATCGGACGGCCGACTTCAAGATGCGAGGTTTCTACAAGCGCCAGTAACGGAGTGACGTTACCGGCCGTCAGCTTTCAGAGCCCACGCCATCCGGGTCGAATCTCCCCAGGTCGA
>Ga0307515_10003919_pt1 | contig 31059 bp, 33 predicted proteins | sample 17_EM_MG_FD_194513 | JGI IMG/M metagenome (GOLD analysis project Ga0307515, IMG submission 194513) | Populus trichocarpa ectomycorrhiza microbial communities from riparian zone in the Pacific Northwest, United States - 17_EM | ecosystem: Host-associated > Plants > Roots > Unclassified | place...
TCGCCGGAGAGCCGGGCCCACCCGCGCCACCGGCCGAGCCGAGCGACCACCCCCAGTCCGGCCACGCGAGCACGGCGACGGTGGCCGGATCGCGTGCCAGCCTCGGCGCCCAGGCCAGCCGGCTTGGCATGGTGACCGGCGTGTTCAACCTGTTATGGGCGGTGGTCGTCGTGCTGATGATCGTGCGTCCCGGCTCAACGACGGGGGCATGAGCATGTCGTCACGACTGTTGCGGGCCGCCGCCCCGGTCGAGCTGATCAGCCTCGCCCTGCTGCTGGTCAACCTCGCCACCGTGCATTGGCAGGCCGTGGCTTCGCTGTTCGGGCCGGTCCACGGTTGCGCCTACCTGTTCGTAATCGGCGCAACGATCCACAAAAGCCGGGCAATCGGCAGGCGGGGCAGTCGCGAGCCGGGCAGTCGCGAGCCGGGCAGTCGCGAGCCGGGCAGTCGCGAGCCGGGCAGTCGCGAGCCGGGCAGTCGCGAGCCGGGCAGTCGCGGCGATGTGTCCGAACAATCCCAGGTCGAGGGATGTATCGACGGCGGCAACGGGTCGTTGAGTTAGTGGGGCCGGCAACACCGGTCGGCGCCCGACGCCTTCGTCCCGTCCTCCGCCAGCCGGGTCGACACCAGCCCGACAGGAGCCCGCCATGGCCGATGAGCAGCCGGCGACCCCGCCCGTGCAGAAGCCGGCTTCCCGGCCGATTCCTCGGCCCGCTGGGAGACGGGCGACCAACGCGGGACCGGTTCGGGCCGGTGTTACGCCGGCCAACTCGCCCGCCGCGATACCGGCCATCATGCGTGGGCCGGTTGCGCCGCTTTCCGCAGGCTGGCGGGCGGCCGCGACCGGAGCCGAGTGCCCGGAGCCAACCGTTCGGCGGGAGGTGGCGGGACCCACCGAGGAAGATGACACAGCGGAGCTTGATCGGCTGCCCGAAATCACCAGCCGCGACCTGCCGGGCAGCGGCACGAGACCCGAAACCGCGGAGACCACCAACCCCGACGCGTCGCACAACCAAACGAACCCCGGCACCGCTCACAACACCACGAACCCAGACGCACCGCGCAACCAAACGAAGCCCGACACCGCTCACAGCACTGCCAACCCAGGCGCGTCACGCGACCAAACGAAGTCCGGCAGCGTCGACGAGCCCGGGGGGCTGCGTCCTGACCCCGGCTCGATACATTCGCTGGAGTCCGCTCGGTTTTCCGATCCGCTCGGCGCCACGCAACCGATCCCGCGCCGCGGCACCGTGGCCGATGCCCGGAAGGGGACGCCGCAGGCCAGTGCCAGCCCGGCCGACTTGCAAACCCCCGGCCTCGAACACCGCCGTGGGGTCGCCGGCAACGCCTCGGCCGTCGGCGCGCCCAGCCAAGCGACTCGACGCGGCGGGCGGGTGTACAGCTCCCAAGGCACCGCCCCGCAGCCCCCCGCGCCCGGTCTGCTCTTCCGCCCGATCGTTCAGGTTGCCGATGTCGCCGTGGCCCTCGCCTTCTTTGAGCATCTCGGCGCCGAGCTCATTCACGGCGGGCCGGATGCCGACTACGTGCTGATGCAACTCGGAACCGTCCAGATTGGACTTGTCGGGTGCCAGGGCGAAACCGGACCGGGCGCGGTGGAGTTGAACTTCTCTGCCGCCCTGCCGCTCGATGAGCTTGAGCGGCGGTTGCGCCGGCGGCGGGTGGCCATTGCCCGGGGCGTGCATCCCACGGTCTTCGGGCCGCAACTGCACGTTCGGGCCCCGGACGGGCTACTTATCAAGATCGGGCAGCTCGAGCCGGACGACTACCTGTGATCGACGTCGCGGGATGACAGCGGGGGCCACGGGCATTGGACCTAGGGATAAGGGAGGCACTGTCATGAAGATCGGCATCATCGGCGCCGGGCACATCGGCGGCAACCTGGCGCAGCTACTGGTTCAGCACGGGCATGACGTTTCGATCGCGAACTCGCGCGGCCCCGACACGCTCACCGACGTGGCGAAGCGCACCGGCGCCACCCCGGTCACGGTCGCCGAGGCGCCGCGGGACGCCGATGTGGTGATCGTCGCGCTGCCGCTCAAGGCCATCGCCGGACTGCCCGCGGGTCTGCTCGACACCGCCCGGCCCGGCGCGGCCGTGATCGACACCATGAACTACTACCCGCAGCGGGACGGCCAGATCAGTCCGATCGACGGCGGAGCGACCTCCAGCCGGTGGGTTTCCGAGCAACTTGGGCGGCCGGTTGTGAAGGTCTTCAACAACATCTTTGCGCAACAGTTGCTGGACCGGCCCACCCCGCCCGGCACCGAGGGTCGCCGCGCCCTTCCGGTCGCCGGTGACGATCCGGCGACCAAGGTCGTCGTGCTCAACCTCGTCGACGAAATTGGCTTCGACGCCGTCGACGTGGGCGGCCTGGACGAGTCGTGGCGCTTCCAGCAGGGCACGCCTGCCAGCGGGCCCGACGTAGACGCGGGAGCGCTGGTGCAACTGCTGGCCGAGGCCTGAGCACGGGCTAGCGAAGGCAGCACTGGCAGTGCGAAGGCCGCCCGGCATGCCGGGCGGCCTTGCGGGCGTCGGCAGAGGCTCCGAACAGGCGCGCGGGCTCTGAACAGACATGCGGGCAGCGGGTGCGGCGCAGCGTCCGTCCACAACGGACGAGAAGAGCCACGGCAGACGACAAAGGGAAAGGGGATACCCACTCCCTTCCCTTTCTAACATATAGCGCACTGGGGGGCTTGCGGCAAGACCCGGGTCGTGCAGCAGAATCGCTTTCCGAGCCCAAGGCCTGCGCACTACGGCCGGATCAGCCGGCGATGCGCAGCGTGCGGCAACGCCAACCGGAGGATGAAGAGCCCGATCAGCGCCCCGAGCGTATTCGCGATCAGGTCGTTGATGTCGACCGTGCGTCGGCTGCCCACTGTCACACCGAGTAGGAACTGGGCCAGTTCGATGCCCGAACTGGCCAGTACAGCCAGTAACGCCATCCGGCTTACGGAGTCGGCCGCACGAGCGAGCAACGGGAGCAGAACCCCGAACGGGATCAGCATGATCACGTTCAGAACGAAGCTGGGGGCGTCCACGTCACCGGGAATCCAGCGGAGCACCGTCCACCAGGGCTCGCCGGTCCAGTAGGCCGACGGGTGCGGATGGATCGGGAACAGCGTGATGGCGAAGACTGTCAGCGCGTACGAAAGGAAGGTGGTGAAGAGAATTTTGGCCCGCATCGCGCTCAAACCTAAGGGACGGGGGGAAGGGCCCAGCGGCCGGATAGCTGCAGAGAATAAAAGTTTGCAGAGCATGCAAGTTTGACCGTACGGTGAGCGACATGGTCGATGTGGAAACCCGGGCGCCCGGTCGGCGGGACCGCAAGAAGCAGCAGACCCGCGCCGCCCTGATCGCCGCCGCCCTGCGCCTGGTCGCCGAGCGCGGGCTCGAGCGGGTGACGGTCGAGGAGATCAGCGCGGCCGCCGACGTCTCGGTCCGGACGTTCTTCAACTACTTCGCCAGCAAGGACGACGTGCTCATCGGCGATCCCCTCGTCGACGGCGCCGAGCTGCGTGAACGCCTGCTTGCCGCGAAGCGCGACCTGCCGGTGCTGAGCGCGCTGATGCTCGCGCTGGCGCCGGCCATCGAGCAGATCGAGGCCGACCGTGACCTCTGGCGGCTGCGGCTCAAGGTGATTTTCCACAACCCGGCGCTGTTGCCCTCCCTGCACGCTCGCGGTACGGCCGCCGAGGCCGAGTTCGTCGCGGCGATCGCCGCCCGCGCCCGGGTCGACGCCGACCATCTCTATCCGGCGGTGACGGCGTCCGTGCTGGGTGCCGTGTTCCGCACCGCGATGCTGCGCTGGGCCGTCGCCGAGAACGGCCCGGACCTTCTTGAACTCGTGCTCGAGGCCGTCGGCATGGTCGCCGGCGGCTTGCAAGATCCCGAATCCACTATCGAGGAAGATCGATGACGTCAGTCACCAGACCGCCCGACCAGCCCGAGCCCGACCAGATCGAGCCCGACGAGATCGGGAGCGAGGCCAAGACCGAGACCGCCAATGCGGCGTACGGGAAGATGTCGCATCGCGAGGTCATCCAGGCGCTCTCCGGCCTGATGCTCGGCATGTTCGTGTCGATCCTCGCCTCCACGATCGTGTCGAACGCGCTCCCGCGGATCATCGCCGACCTGGGCGGCACGCAGTCCGTCTACACCTGGATCGTCACCACGGAGTTGCTGGCCATGACGGCGACCGTGCCGCTCTGGGGCAAGATGGCCGACCTCTACAGCAAGAAGCTCCTGATCCAGATCTCGCTCAGCCTGTTCGTGGTGGGCTCGCTGATCGCCGGCTTCACGCCGAACGTCGGCGTCCTGATCGTCAGCCGGGTCGTGCAGGGCGTCGGCGCGGGCGGCATGGGCGCGCTCGCGCTGATCGTGATGGCCGCGATGATCCCGCCGCGCGAGTTGGGCCGCTACTCCGGCATGTTCGGCGCGGTCTTCGGCGTCGCGACCATCGCCGGCCCGCTGATCGGCGGGGTGCTGGTGGACACTTCCTGGCTCGGCTGGCGCTGGTGCTTCTTCATCGGCGTGCCGTTCTCGGTGGCCGCCATCGCGCTGCTGCAAAAGACACTGCATTTGCCGCGTACGCCGCGCAAGGCGGTCTCGATCGACTGGCTCGGCGCCGTCCTGATCACCGCGGGCGTGTGTGACCTGCTGATCTGGTCGACGCTGGCCGGCAACCACTTCGCCTGGGCCTCGGGGCCGACGGCGGTCTTCGTCGCGGGCGGGCTCCTGCTGCTCGGCCTCGCCGTCTGGGTGGAGTCGCGCGCCAAGGAGCCGATCGTCCCGCTGAGCATCTTCCGCAGCCGGACGGTCTCCCTGACGATCGTCGCCAGCGTGCTGGTCGGCCTGGCGATGTTCGGCGGCACCGTGTTCCTGTCGCAGTACTTCCAGATCTCGCTCGGCAAGTCGCCGACGGTGGCCGGGCTGATGAGCCTGCCGCTGATCTTCGGCCTGCTGGTCTCGTCCACGGTCGCCGGTCAGCTGATCACCAAGTACGGCCGCTGGAAGGCCTATCTGGTGGCCGGCGCGGTGGTGATGACCGGCGGGATGGTGCTGCTCAGCATGATCGACGCGCACACCAGCGTGCTGATCCTGTCGCTCTACATGGCGGTGCTCGGGATCGGCGTCGGCATGCTGATGCAGAACCTGGTGCTCGCGGCCCAGAACGACGTGCCCGCCCACGAACTGGGCGCGACCACGTCGTCGCTGACGTTCTTCCGCAGCATGGGCGGCGCGATCGGGGTCAGCGCGCTGGGCGCCGTGCTGGCTAGCCGGGTGACCTCGCTGCTGGCCGAACGCTTCGGCACGACCGCGACCGGCGGCACCGCCAAGGTCCCCGATCTGGCCACCCTGCCGCCGGAGGTGCTGGCCGTCGTCCGGGACGTCTACGGCGAGGCCACCGCCGACCTGTTCCTGGTGGGCGCGCCGATCGCGCTGCTCGCCGTGATCGCGGTTCTCTTCATCAAGGAGAAGCCGCTGCACACGCTGAGCGGCGACGAGCGCCGGGCGCAGGAGGAAGCGGCGGCCGGCGTACCGACGCACTGAGGTTGGTTTTTGAACGGAAAGCCCGGGCCCGCGCGGCCCGGGCTTTTTCATGCGCCGCGCGGGGCGTACATGATGACGACGACGCCGGCGAGGCAGAGCGCGGCACCGATCAGGTCGAAGCGGTCCGGCCGGAACCGGTCGACCAGCATCCCCCAGACGAGTGAACCTGCCACGAAGACTCCGCCGTAGGCCGCCAGAATCCGGCCGAAGTGCGGGTCGGGTTGCAGGGTGGCGACGAAGCCGTAGGCACCCAGCGCGACCACACCGGCGCCTACAAAGAGTAGGCCTCGGTGCTCACGGACGCCCTGCCAGACGAGCCAGGCGCCGCCGATCTCGGCGAGCGCGGCAAGTAGGAACAACCCGACGGAACGCAGCACGGACATGCGCCGCATTCAACCGCAAGGATCAGGACGGGCGCAGGCCCACCGAGGTCCGCGGCGCGGGCGGCTCGGCGCAGCCCAGCAGTCCGACCAGGCCGGAAATCCAGAGCTGGCGGTAGACCGTGGGGCTGGGGTGGCCCACCACGAGCTTGACGCCGCTCGCGGCCGCCGCATGGAAGCAGGCGACCAGGATGCCTATGCCGATGCTGTCGATCAGCATCACCCGTTGCAGATCAAGGCAGATCTTGCCCGGCGTGGTGGTGGTCAGCACGCCATTGACGGCGTCCCGCATCACGTGGGCGTTGTCGAGATCGATCTCTCCGCTCGGCGCGATTTCGACGGTGCCATCGGCCAGCTGGCGGGTGGTGATCGGCAGATACACGGCTGCCCTCTTCCTGGCGTCATATGGCTGACGCCGACCTTTCGCGGGGGTGCACGCCCGGTGAATCACGTGCTGCGTCACTTGAAGTCAGCGCCGACTGCAGGACCCGCGTTCCCACAACATTCCGATGGTTGGCAAGTTACGCCACGTAGGCGCGGAACGCCAGAGTAGTTCACCTGGCCCCCGCTCGTGGTACCGGTCGGCGGGCGACACCGGCGTTGACGATGCGGTATCCGGGCCGAATACTCCCCGTATGCATTGGAGCGCGCTGAAAGATGGCTGAACGCCACAGCGCCCCCGCGGCAGCCCAGGCCGGCACGATGCTCTTCAGTAGCGCAGACCTGGATCAAGCCCGGTGGGTGCTAAATCGGTTCTACTACCCGGTGGCGGTGGGCGTACCCGAGGGCGTCGAGGGTTTCGGGCTGGATCTGCAGGTGATCCAGCTCGGCTCGCTGACGCTCGGCCAGCTGCGGTTCGGGTCCCCGGTCACCCTGGTCGCGGCCGAGTTGGACGCCTACCACGTAACCATGCCGACAATCGGTCACGTGCTCGCGCGGCACGCGGGGCACGAGGTGGCGGCCTGCCCCTCGACCGCCGCGGTGTTCGGCCCGGGCGGCCCGGCGTTCACCCAGCACGACGCGCACTCGACGGGGCTGGCCCTGAAGATCGAGCGGCGGGCCCTCGAGACCGAGCTGTCCGACCTGCTCGGGCACCCCGTGACCGGCCCGATCGACCTGCCGCCGGCGCTCGACCTCACGGACGGCGCGGCGCTGAGCTGGCGCCGCCTCGTGCACCTGCTGCGCGACGAACTGGCGCACCCGGAAAGCCTGATCTGGCAGCCGCTGATCGCCGATCATCTGCGGCACAGCGTGCTCAGCGGGCTGCTGTTCTCGGCGACACACCAGTACTACGACGAGCTCACCGCGCCGGCCCAGGCCGGCCCGCCGCGGGCCATCCAGCGCGCCCTCGACGCCATCCACGGTGAGCCCGAGCGCGCGTTCAGCGTGGCCGACATGGCCGACATCGCGGGGGCGAGCGTGCGCTCGCTGCAAGAGGGTTTCCGCCGGTCCGTCGGCTGCGCGCCGATGACCTACCTGCAGCAGGTCCGGCTCGATCGGGCCCGGAAGGCGCTGCTCGCCGCGGACCCCACGCGGACGACCGTGGCCGCGGTCGCGCACCGCTGGGGCTTCGCCCACCTGGGCCGGTTCGCGTCGGTCTACCGGGCCCGCTTCGGCGAGCGCCCGTCGGAAAGCCTGCGCGCGACCGATTGACCGCCGGGACTACTCGCCGGGGTCGCCGCGGCGCGGCTGGTTCGGCACCTCGTCGGTCCGGTGTCGAGGGCCGCGCTCGCTCAACAGGTTGCCACGGGCCGGCACCCAGTCCCGCCACGGGCCGAGCCGTGGCGGCACCGAGACGGCCACGCCGTCGCCCGCGCCGCGCACCTCTCGTAGATAGGCCAGCACCCGCCCCGCGGCCAGGCCACTGTCCTCGGCCAGCCGCAGCAGCACCCGGACGTCGTCGTCGACCTCGACGTTCCGCGCCCGCAACAGGGCCGCGAGGCCCGCCAGCGCCCGCACCACGTCGCAGGCATCCTGTTCCGCGTCCGGCAGGCTGCTCACCCCTGCACTTCCCAGCGTTCGTCCATGTGTCGCTCTCCTCGTCCGTGCCGGCATCTGGACCGCAAGCAACGCCGGGTCCGGACGCCGAGCGCTCCCCGCCGGAACGCTCACACGTGACAAGCGAGAAATGTATTCGTCCGGCTACTCACCGTCCATCCGATGCACGCGGACACTGTCCGAATCACGCTCACTTCGGTATCGGAGTGATCAGTCGTCCGATTCTTCGGGTCCGTCCGCGGGTGCCAAGTAAGGCAGCGGGGGTTGCGGTCCCAGGACTAAGCAGCATGTCAGGAGTAAGAAAGAGACAGCGCAACGCGAGGCATCCGTGGAGGTTTCATGACCGAGCAGAACCGAGAGCCGCTGGAGGAGTCGCCGGAGGTGGCCGACGCCGTGGCGGACGACGTGGCCGTGGACGCCTTCATCACCGGCGGCGGGCCCGACTCCGACACCCCCGAGTTTCTCCAGCCGGGCGAGGAGCCAGCCGTGCGTACGGGCGCCGACCAGCCGTGGGACCCGGCGGATCTGGCCGTGGCCGAGGGCCGCGACCCCACGCCCGAGAACATCGAGCGGGCCCGCAAGGAGTTGGAACGCGACGGCCCGGCCGCTATCGAGCGGACCGTGCCGTAGCCCTGGTGAGGTCGAGCGTCCAGTTCTGGCCGACGAGATCCGCGCCGAAGCTGTGGTGCGGCTCCTCGTCGGCGAGCTCGAATCCGGCGGCCTGATAGATCCGGCGCGCGGCGACGAGGACGTCGTTCGTCCACAGTGTCATCCGCGAGTAGCCGGATCGCGCGGCGAAGTCCACGCATTGCCGCACGAGCCGGGCGCCCAGGCCCAGGCCTCGCCCGTTCGGGTGAACGAGCAGGATCCGCAGCCGCGCGGTCCGATCATCGTCGGCGACACAAAAGACACATCCTTGGCGTACGCCGTCCACGTCGGCGATCCAGGCGGCCTCCCGCCGCGGGTCGTGAGCACCGGCGTAGTCGGCGACTATCCGCGCAACGAGGGCCTCGAAGCCGGCGTCCCAGCCGAACTCCGCGGCGTAGACCTCGCCGTGCGCCTGCACCACCCAGCCCAGATCGCCGGGCCGGCCCAACTCCCTGATCCGCACGTCCATGCCACTACCCCTCTCTCCACTGAAACGACTGTTTCAGTAGACTGGGCGGGTGCGCAAGGACGAACTTCTCGAAGCCGCGTACGCCTACGTGCTCGAGCACGGCCTGGCGGACCTGTCCCTGCGTCCGCTGGCGGCGGCGATCGGATCCAGCCCGCGCGTCCTGTTGTACCTGTTCGACTCCAAGGACGACCTGGTCAGGGCGTTGCTGGCGCGGGCGCGCGCGGACGAGGTGGCGCTGCTGGCCGAGGTCGGCGGGGGCAGCCTCGCCGAGGTGACCGGGCAGATCTGGGCCTGGCTGGCGGCGCCCGCGCGCCGGCCGCTGCTCACCCTCTGGACCGAGGCCTATGCCCGGTCGCTCGTCGATCCCGCCGGGCCGTGGGGCGGCTTCGCCCGCGACACGGTGCGGGACTGGCTGGATCTGCTCGCCGCGGCCCAGCCGCCGGAGCTCCGCGACAGCGATGCCGGGCGGGCGCAGTGCACGCTCGTCCTAGCCGGATTGCGCGGTGCGCTGCTCGACCTGCTGGCCACCGGCGACCGCGCCCGGACCACCGCGGCCATCGACCGGCTCCGGACGTCCACGACGGCGTGAGACGCCGAGCCGGCCAGGGCGGCGTCGACACGGCGGCCCGGGTGCCGGCCGGTCTTGGCGGGATCGGCCCGGCCGTCGTGACGGCTCGCCAGCTGGATAGGGAATCAGACGAGGTCGACCGTGGCGCGGACGTCCGTTGGCTGGGGTGAGCCGCCCGCCGGCTCCAGCGAGACCGCAAAGGCGTCGTTGCCCGGCAGCCCGTCCACGATCTGCACGGCGGACTGTTCTCCCGCCGGCAATACGCCGACATCGACGGCGGAGCCCCCGCGGACCTTCCAGAGCTGGAAGGCGTGATCCGCCCCGGGCGGCGCATCGGCACGCAGCGCGACCACGCTCGACTCCTGCGACTTGGAGTAGGCGACCGTGACCTTGCCACCGCCGATCATCGGCGACGTGCGGACCACCAGATCGGCGGCGGACAGGATCGCCTGGGTCCGGGCCTGGAGGTCCTGCGCCTTCGCCGCGACAGCCTTCTCCCCGCGTACGCGCTGCTCTTGCACCGCCCACGAAGCCGCGCCCGCCCCCGCCGCCAGGACCGCCGCCGCGGCCGCGCCTGCCGTAAGCCGGCGCCACCGCGACACCGCCGCCCGTGGATCCCGCTCCCGCCGGGCCGGCTCGCCCGGCGGCAGTTGCCGGGTGCGCCCGATCGCGGCCAGCACGTCATTACGCAGCCGGGGCGGCGGCACCGACCAGGCACCGTCGGCCAGCCGGGTCGCGGTCTCCCGCAACTCGTCGGCCTCGATCCGGCAGGCCGGGCAGTCGGCGAGATGCCGCTCGAACGCGACCCGCTCCAGGTCGTCGACCGCGTCCAGCACGTACGCCCCGACCAGAGCATGGATATCAGTCGCGGTCATGCCGCCACCTCCACACCAAGGCAGTCACGCAAGCGGATCAGGCCGTCGCGCATTCGGGTCTTCACCGTGGGCAGCGGGGTCTCCAGCAGATCGGCCACCTCGCGGTACGAATGACCCTGGTAGTAAGCGAGCGTCACGGCCTGCCGCTGCAGCTCGGTGAGGACGTCCAGACAGCGGCGCACCTGCTGGCGCTCGAGCCGCCCGGCCACTTCGTCGACGACCTCGTCGTACGGCGTGTCCAGGGACGCCGCCCCGACCCGCATGGTCCGGTCGGCGGAGGACTGCTCGGAGCGCACCCGGTCGACGGCCCGCCGGTGCGCGATGGTGAAGACCCAGGACGTGGCCGAACCGCGGGTGGCGTCGAACCGGGCGGCGGAACGCCAGACCTCGACGAGCACCTCCTGGGCGACTTCCTCGGCCTGCGCCGGGTCGCGCAGCACGCGCCGGATCAGGCCGTACACCCGCGGCGCGACCAGATCGTAGAGCTGCCCGAACGCGGCCTCGTCGCCCTTGGCCACCCGTCTCAGCAGGGCCCCCGCGTCCGGCGCCGACGCGTCCGGCGGAGCGGGCGGCACCGCAGCGAGGTGGTCCGGCCGGCGCGCACTGCCGCGGTCCGTCATGGGTCAAGCCTCTCCGTCGTTCCCATCGGTACTGCTGATTCGGGACGCTCCGTCCCGCGGATGGGTCCAGATCTGCTCAGCCACGCACCTCGGCCGGGCTGACCGAGCGGCCCGACCGGGCGGACTCCTCGGCGGCGGCCAGGATGGCGGTCACCCGGGCCCCGAAGCGCACGTCCATCTCGGGTCGTGGCCCGCCGTTCGCGGCCGTGATCAGCTGGTCGAGCGCGACCCCGAACGCCTCGATCGGGTCCCACGGCAGGTCCGGCGGGCTGATGATCCCCGCCGACCCGGAGAAGATCGTCTCGCTCCGGACGGCCGCCGGCGGCGCGTCGAGCGAGAGCGTGAGCTTGCTGATCGCGCCGCTCGCGTGCTTCAACATGATGTGCGTCATGTCCCGGGCGCCGGCCATCGCCATCACTTCGGTCACCGGGCCGAGCACGGGCAGCACCAGCGCGACCGCGTGCGGGCCGACGTCCCACAGGCCACCGTTCGAGCGCCGCCAGGGCGACGCCGCGAACGGATTCCCCTCGGTGAAGATGGTGCCGACGTGGTCGACCTGGGCATCGATCCAGCCGCCGGTCGCCGCGGTCCGGGCGAGGAAGTCCACCAGCCCCGGAACGAAGAGGCGGGTGAAGAAGACCGCCGAGGCCAGGTTGCGCTCGGCCACCGCCGCGGCGATCTCGTCGGCCGCCGCCGGGGTGAACGCGACCGGCTTGTCCAGCAGCAGGTGCCGGCCCGCCCGCGCGGCCTGCAGCGCGATCGGCGCCTGGATGTCCGGCGGCAGCGCGATCGCGACGGCGTCCACTTCCTCGATCAGGCCGTCGATCGTCCGGTACGCCTTCGCGCCGTGCTCGTCGGCCAGCGCGGCCGCCTTTGCCTCGTTACGCCCCCACACGCCGACGAAGTCGACGCCGGTATGCCGCGCGAGGCCCGGCGCGTGAGCGAGGTGGGCCCAGGGCCCTGTACCGAAAAGTCCGAACCGCATCGCCGTGCCGCCTTCCCGAGCGCCGTCGTTCCGGCCGAAAGTTAACACGATCGCTGTGATCAGTACGCTGTGCCGGGTGAACGGTCCTCTGTCCGTCGCGACGATCGTCGTCGCGCTCGCGCTCGCGGTCTGGTATCTGCTCCGGACCGCGCTCAATCGGCCGCCGACCCGCTTCGACCTGCTGGCCGTGGCGGCCCTGGGTGTCCTGGTCGCGGTGCTCGTCCTGGTGGCGGTGGTCGGGCTCTTCGACGGCAGCCGGCCGGCCGACACGGCGACGTTCTCCGGCTATCTGATCACCACCATCGCGTTCGCGCCGACCGGGTTCGTGCTGGCCCGGATGGAGCCGACCCGGTGGGGCTCCCTCATCCTCGGCGTCGCGTGCCTGACGCTGCCCGTTCTGGTGCTGCGGTTGCAGCAGATTGCGTCGGTGGTGACCGGTGGCTGAGCCCGCGTCGACGAACGAGACCAAGACCCGCCCCCGCGACGCCGCCCTCGGCAGCGGCCCCGGGCGCGTCCTGCTGACCGTCTACATCATCTTCGCCGTGGCCGCGGGCGCCCGGGCCGGCGTGCAGATCGCGATCAAATTCAGCGAGGCGCCGCTGGCGTATCTGCTGTCGGCCGTGGCCGCGGCCGTCTACATCGCCGCCACGGTCGGGCTGGCGATCGGCGGCACCAGGGGCCGGCTGATCGCGCTGACCAGTTGCTCGATCGAGATGGTCGGGGTGCTCGTGGTGGGCACGCTGAGCATCGGCGACCAGGCGGCCTTCCCCGATCAGACGGTCTGGTCGGACTTCGGCAGCGGCTACGGCTACATCCCGCTGGTCCTGCCGATGATCGGGCTGTACTGGCTGTGGCGTAACCGCCCGCGCTCCTGAAGCCGGGCAACCCAGCGGGGCTCCGCGTCCGTCGGTCAAGTAGACGGACGTTTGGGGAGGGGCCCGGATGAAGCCCGCTGACGAGGCGGACTACCGCGACTTCGTCGTCGTGCGGATGGACCAGTTGCGGCGTACGGCATACCTGCTGAGCCACGACTGGCACACCGCCGACGACCTGGTGTCGACGGCGCTGCACAAGCTCTACTGCAACTGGGCCCGGGCCCGGCAGGCCGCGAACGTCGATGCCTACCTGCACCGGATCCTGGTGAACAGCTGGATCGACGTGAAGCGGCGCCCCTGGTCGCGCCGGGAGGAGAGCACCGAGACCGTGCCCGATGCGGCGGTGCTCGACGCCGGCGGCGACGAGACCGGGCTGCTGGAGATGCTGCGCGCGCTGCCCAAGGGCCGCCGCGCGGTGCTGGTGCTGCGGTACTACTGCGACCGGTCGGTCGACGAGACCGCCGAGATCCTCGGCATCTCCACCGGGACGGTCAAGAGCCAGACGGCCCGTGGACTGGACGGCCTGCGCGCGGCAATGACCGGAGAGCCGGGGGTTTCGGCATGAAGACCGCCTTCGACAAAGCGATCGGCGCCGTTCCGCCCAGCGGCGTGGACGTGGACATGGTCATCCGCAGGGGCCGGCGGACCGTCTGGACCCGGCGCGCCGGAGCGGCCGCCGGCGTGGGAGTCGCGGCTGCGGCCGTGGTGGCGGCCTTCCTCGGTTACGCCCCGGCGCCCGCCCGCCTCGACACGCCGGGCGGCGGGCCGTCGCCGTCCCCGTCGATCTCGCCCGCTCCCGTGCCGGCGGACATCGAGCAGCAGCTGAACGCGGCGCTCACCGACCTCATCCCCACGGTCGCCCCGGGCGCCACCTACGTGAACCCGGATCCCGGCCACCAGCCCCGGATCACGACCTTCATCAGCTCGTATCAGGCGGCCCCGTCCGACCATAGCTACGAGGCGGTCGCGCTGCTGAAGGACAGTGCGGGAGTCAGCCAACTGCGGGTGCTGCTGTTCGACGTGTACCCGTTCCCGTACAGCTGCACTGGCACGGATAAGAACTGCCAGATCAGCACGCGGCCGAACGGCGACCGGGTCTACTCGCACACGGGGAAGGAGAACGGCAAGCCGAAGTTCGTGGCCGCGGTCGGTAAGGCCGACGGCACGACAGTGGAGGTGGAAAGCTTCACCGATCTGACCGCGAAGCCCGCCACGGCGATCGGCCTCAAGCTCGACTGGCAGCCGAAGGACTTCGGCAAGGCCCGCAGCCAGCCGCTACTGAGCGTGGACGAGCTCGAGGAACTGGCCGCCGACCCGCGGCTGACCTTCCGGCCATAGCCGTTATGGCGCGCCGATCGTGTGCGGCAGGAAGTTGCAATGGTCCTTGGTCACCAGGCCCTCGACGCCGAGCCCCTCGCGGATGCCCATCCCTGCGGGCTCGCCGTCGACCAGCCAGCTGCCGATCACCGGGTGCACCGTGCCCTCGAGCCCCTCGAAAGCCGGCAACTCCAGCAGCTCCTGCACGACGTAGCGCCCGTCCGCGCCGTACTCCGAAGGGTTGTCGGTGATCGTCACGCCGTCCTTGACCAGCGTCACCGAGCCACCCTCGCGACCCCAGACCGGCTTCTTCGCGTACGAGGTCAGCGTGGCCGCCTGCGACGACTCGGCGAAGTACGCCGGGAGTAGATATTTGCCGCGCTCGGGGTCGGTGCCGAAGAGCTTCCAGAGCACCGGCAGCAGCGCCTTGTTGCCGAGCAGCGCGGCCTTGTACGGCGGCTCGATCCAGACCGTGCCGTGCTTCGTCGGGTCGGCCATGTTCCGGAAGAAGCCCTTGCCGCCCTCCTCGTTCCAGAACCACTCCCACGGATACAGCATGAAGATGACGTCGATCGGCTCCGCCTTGCTCTCCTGGCCCGGCTGCGGGACGAAGAGCACCCGGTCGCCGGCCACGTCCCAGCCGATCTGGCTCATCGCGATCAGCTCGACCGGATAGCCGGCTTCCTCCGCGGTGGCCATCAGGTAGGCCACGTTCATCCGGTCCTCGCCGGTGGTCTCGGACGTCTCGTACGCGAAATAGATCTTGGGTTTCTCGGGGAGCCAGGGGCGGGCCTCGCGCAGCTTGGCGATGTTGCGCCGCCAGGCACCGGGGTTGGCCGGCTCGCCGTCGGCCGCCTCCCAGCCGACCAGCCGGTCGTGGATCGAATTCCACTGCCGCCAGGGATGCTCGGTCAGGTTTGTCTGGTCCGCCCAGTGCCACTGGATGACCGCGGCCTCGACCAGCGACGTCGGCGTCTGCGCGTTGTATTCGAAAAGCTTGGGGGGCGTGCCGGAGCCCTTGTACCACAAGTCGAAGCGGCCGTAGACGCTCGGCGAGTAGTCCGGCGTCTGCATCGGGAGGCGGCCGTCCAGATCCTTGTCGGCGTGCGTCCAGGTCTCGGCGTCGCCGTCGAACCAGGTGCGGATGATCTGCTCGTGCGCGTACTCGGGGATGCCGATCTTGGCTAGGAAGCACGTCTCCGGCGAGCAGACCGAGGCGAAATAGCCCTGCCGGCGGCCGTCGCGGGTGTGCCGCGGGCACTGCTTGACCATCCAGTCGCCGGCGTCCATGCACATCGCGTTGAGGACCGTGGTGGCCGTCTCCAGCTCCTCGATCTCGGCCTCGGTGAAGTCGTAATACGGGCCCTCCGACCAGTACGACTCCATCGTGCCGTCGGGCAGCTCGGTCTCGTTGTAAGTCAGCCCGAGGCTGTAGTTGGTGAGCCGCCAGCCGTCGCGAACCGGCCCGTACGGAATCCGCCGCACGGCTCAGCCGCCGGACTTGCTGGACGACTTGCCGCTGCTGCTGGTGCCGCTGCCGCCCTTGCCCACGACGCTGGTCTTCACGGTGCCGTTGGTGATCTTTCCGGTGGTCGGCAGCCCGAACGCGGAGCGTTGCGTCCGGTCGTTGTAGGCGAACTTGCTGCCGCCGGACGGCAGCCGCGAGCCGATCGGATAACCCGAGCGGTAGCCCGACGAGTGCCAGATGAAGAACCCGGGCCCGCCGTGGTAGCTGTCATCGTCGTCGCAGTAGTCCTCGTCGACGATGACGCCGTTCTCGTCCGCGCAGTAGAAGCCCTCGTCGTGATACTCGTTGCCGCTGTCGCAGGCCGCCGCCCCGCCGGCGGCCAGCAGCAGGAAGGTGCTGGTCAGCGACACGCTGCGCGAGGTCATCCGTCGGTTCACAGTCGATGACTGTACCGCCCGGCGGCAAGCCGCAGGGGTCAAGCTCGCGGTCCGCCGGCGACGTAGATGATCTGGCCCGAGACGAAGCCCGCACCCTCGCTGGCCAGGAAGGACACCGTGTTGGCGACGTCCTCGGGCAGGCCCGCCCGGCCGACCGGAATCTGACTGATCGCCGCCTTCTGGAAGTCCTCGAAGTCCATCCCGACCCGGGCCGCGGTCGCCGCGGTCATGTCGGTGACGATGAATCCGGGCGCGACTGCGTTCGCGGTGACGCCGTAGCGACCCAGCTCGATCGCAAGCGTCTTGGTGAAGCCCTGGATGCCGGCCTTGGCGGCGGCGTAGTTGGCCTGGCCCCGGTTGCCCAGCGCGGAGGTGCTGGAGAGGCTGACGATGCGGCCCCACTTGGCGTCCACCATGTGCTTCTGCACCGCCCGGCTGAACAGGAAGGCGCCGCGCAGGTGGACCGCCATCACGGTGTCCCAGTCGTCGTCGCTCATCTTGAACAGCAGGTTGTCGCGCAGCACGCCGGCGTTGTTGACCAGTACGGTCGGCGCGCCCAGCCCTTCGACGATGCGCTCGACCGCGGCGGTCACGGCGGCCGGGTCGGCGACGTCGGCACCGACGGCCAGCGCGGTGCCGCCCGCGTCGTGGATCTCGGTGACCGTGTTCGAGCAGGCGGCCTCGTCGAGATCGACGACCGCGACGGCCAGCCCGTCGGCGGCGAGCTTGCGCGCGGTGGCCGCGCCGATCCCCCGGGCCGCCCCGGTGACTATCGCGATGCGGGTGGGTTGGGTCATGTGCCGGCCTCCTTGATTCGTGGACGGCTGGACTCTAACCCGGCTCACGGATGCCGGTTCAGCCTGATCCACCGATATCCATAGCCACCCACCTCGACCGCCTCGAACTTGCCGAGTTCGCCGTACTCGCGGTCGGCCAGCACGTCGTTCGGATAGTGCGCCTCGCCGGCCAGGCTGCCGAGGTCGACCGTGCCGTCCCGCTCGCCCAGGTTGTGCAGGAACAGCATCGTGCCGGTGACGTCGTCGGCGCGGTGCACCAGCACGCCGTGCGGCGCCGGCACGTCCACATGCGTGCAGGTGCCGCTGCCGATCTCGGGCGCCTCGCGCAGGGTGCGGATCATCCGCTCGAACCAGGACAGCAGCGAGCCCGGGTCCTGCCGCTGCGTCGTGACGTTGACCTTCGAAAAGGCGAAATCGCCGGTGGCGACGACCGGGCGCACGAGCTTGTCCCGCTCGGCGGTGGAGAAGCCGCCGTTGGGCAACAAGGACCATTGCATCGGCGTACGGATGGAATCGCGCCCCGGCAGCGAAAGGTCGTCGCCCATCCCGATCTCCTCGCCGTACCGCAGCACCGGGGTCCCGCGCAGGCTGAACTGGAGCGCGTACGCCAGTTCGAGGCGCCGGCGGTCGTTGCCGAGCATCGGGGCCAGCCGGCGGCGGATGCCCCGCCCGTACAGCTGCATGTTCTCGTCCGGGCCGAACTGCTCGAACACCTCGGCGCGCTGCTCGGCAGTGAGCCGGGACAGGTCGACCTCGTCGTGGTTGCGCAGGAACGTCGCCCATTGCCCGCCTGCCGGCAGCGCCGGGGTGTCGTGCAGGGCGTCGATGATCGGCTCGGGGTCGCGCCGGGCCAGCGCCAGCATCAGCCGGCCGTTCAGCATGAAGTCGAACAGCATGTGGATCCGGTTCGACGAGCCGCCGGTGTCGCCGAAGAAGTGCCGGAGCTGGTCGGGCTCGACGTTCGCCTCGGCCAGCAGGACGGCGTCGCCTCGCCGCCACTGCAGGTGTTGCCGCAGCTCGGTGAGGAACTCCAGGTCCTTGGGCGGATTCGGCTTGCCCGGCTCGATCTCCTCGATGATGAACGGCACCGCGTCCATCCGGAAGCCGGCGACGCCCAACTGCAGCCAGAACGCGCAGATCTTTTTGATCTCCGCGCGGACCCGCGGGTTCTTGATGTCGAGGTCCGGCTGGAAGCGATAGAACCGGTGGTAATACCACAGCTTGGCGGTGCGGTCGTAGCTCCAGGTCTCGGTCTGCTCGCCGGGAAAGACCATGCCCTGCCGGCGGTCGGGCGGGGCGGTCTCGGACCAGACATACCAGTCCCGGTACGGCGAGTCGGGCGACGATCGCGCGGACTGGAACCACGGATGCCGGTCCGAGGTGTGGTTGACCACCAGATCGATGATCACCCGGATGCCGAGGGTCTCGGCGTGCTGCAGCAATTCGGCGAAGTCGCCGAGCGTGCCGAACCGCGGGTCGACGTTGTAGAAGTCGGAGACGTCGTAGCCGTCGTCCCGGTCGGGCGACGGGTGGATCGGGTTCAGCCAGATGCAGGTGATCCCGAGCCGGGCCAGGTAGTCGAGCCGCCCGATCAGCCCGCGAATGTCACCGACCCCGTCGCCGTCCGAGTCGGCGTAGGTGTCGAGATCGAGGCAATAGATCACGGCCTGGCGATACCACCTGTCGTTCATGCCTGTTTGGTATCCGGGCCGACCGGTCATGAAACCGATCGGGCCGGGCGGCGTTCGTACGCTTGACCGGCCGAACCGGAGGGAGACGCGGATGGCGCAGACCGATCTCGGGGAGCTTGGCGGCCTGACCGGGTGGGTGGCCGGGGTCATCGAGTCGCTCGGCGAGGTGGGCGTGGGCCTGCTCGTCGCGCTGGAAAATCTGGTGCCGCCGATCCCGAGCGAGGTCGTGCTCTCGATGGCCGGCTATCTGGCCAGCGCGGGCCGGGTCAACGTGGTGCTCGTCGGCATCGCCGCGACGGCGGGCTCGGTGCTCGGCGCGCTCGCGCTCTACTGGCTCGGCTACGCGCTGGGCGAGGAGCGGCTGCGCCGGTGGCTGGACCGGATCCCGCTGGTCGACGCCGACGACCTCAACATCGCGGACAAATGGTTCGAACGGCACGAGAACGGCGCCGTGCTGTTCGGCCGGATGGCGCCGGTGGTCCGCAGCCTGGTGTCCATCCCGGCGGGCGCGAACGAGATGCCACTGGGCCGGTTCACGCTGTTCACCACCATCGGCAGCGGCGTCTGGAACAGCCTGTTCATCGCGGGCGGCTACGCGCTCGGCACGAGATGGGAGCAGCTGGAGCGGTACAGCTCGTGGTTCGACTACGCGATCCTCGCGGTGTTCCTGGTCGCGGTCGCCAGCTGGGTGGTCAAGAAGGTGCGCAAACGCCGGCACGCGGCCGCGGATCGATGATCCGCGGCCGCGCTTCGCTGGCGGACTCGGGTCAGAAGCCCGCGCTGATCTTGGTGAACGCCCAATCGGCCTGGGCGATGCCGCTGCAGTTGGAGACCACGCCGCCGCCGGCGCAGCCGCGGTCCCGGTTGACCGCCCAGAAGGTGAACCGGGCGAAGCCCTTGCCCTTCGCGTAGTCGCGGATCCGGGTCCAGGTGTCGGTGCTGGTCAGCTCCTGCTGGTCGGAGAGGCCGTTCATGCCGGAGATGCCCATGTGCGAGTACGCCTGCGCGTCGGTGTAGCCGAAGGTCGACTTGAGCTGCGCCTTGAGGCCCTCGGACGCGTTGACCGTGCTGGTGTACATGTCCGCGCCGCCGCCGAAGTCGAACGGCATCTGGGTGAAGATGTCCACGTTGGCGCCGAGTGCCTTGGCCTGGGTGATCAGCCGGACGCCGGTCGACGACGGGCCGCTGGTCGTGGTGCCGAAGGTCAGGATGGTCGTCACGGTCGGGTTGTTCTGCTTGATGATCTTCAGCGCGCCGAGGATCCGGTCCTGCACCGTCGGGTTCTCGAACTCATCGGTGTTCTCGATGTCGATGTCGATCGCCTTCAACCCGAAAGCATTGATCACCTTCTGGTACGCCCCGGCGAGCAGCGCCGCCGTCGAGCAGTTCGGGCCGAGCTTGTTGCCGCTCCAGCCGCCGATCGACGGGACGACCGAACCGCCCGCCGCCTTGATGGCGTTGATCGTGCTCTCGTGGGAGCCGCCGGTCAGGCCGCCCTCACCGTCCCAGACCGGGTTACAGCCGTTGGCCAGCACGAACGCGATCGTGAACGCCTTGATGCCGGTGGCGTTCATGACGGTCGACGGCGCCGGCGGGTTGCCCCAACCGGGGTAGAGGTAGGGCGCGGACGCCATCTTCGTGCCGGTGGTCGGCGGCGTCGTCGGGCCGGTCGTGGGCGGGGTGGTCGGCGGTGTGGTGCCGCCGCAGGCGCCCTGGTCGGCCCAGACGTCCCACTGGCCGCTGTGGGTGGCCGGGCTCTCGTTCTGGGTCCACCACTTGGCGCTGTAGTTGTGGCTGTTCTGGGAGGCGACATTGCCGCCGACATAGACCTGCGTGGCACTCCACGCGGGGGCGCAGGCGACCGCGGCGTTCGAGGCGGTCATCGGCAGGATCGCGGCGGCCGCGGCGACGAGCGCGACCCCCAGCGTGGCGACGTACTTCTTCTTGAGGTTCATTCCGGTTCTCCTGTGGGTGGGGGACTCAGGGGAGGGTCGAGAGGTGCGGCTTGACGGTGTTGGCGAAACCGTTGCCGCCGGTGACGTCCCAGTTGATCGACCAGGTCATCGCGCCCCGGATGCCCGGGTAGGTCGCCGGCGGCTTGAACGAGCCGCAGTTGGTGCCCCGGGCCAGGCAGTCGAGCGCCTGGTTGACCACCGACGGCGCCACGTAACCGCCGCCGGCCGCGCTAGTGGTGGCGGGCAGGCCGAGCGAGACCTGGTCCGGGCGCAAGCCGTTCTGCAACTGGATGCAGGCGAGGGCGACCAGGAAATTCACCGTGCCCTGCGCGTACGCCGCATTGTTGTCGCAGCCCAGCATCGCGCCCGAGTTGTAGTACTGGGTGTGCACGACCGTGAGGATGTCCTTGATGCTCAGTGCCAGCGCGAAGTACGAGGACTGTGGGCTCTGCATGTCGATGGTCTGCGGGGCCATCGTGATGATCAGGTTCGCCCCGGCCTTGCTCCGCAGACTGCGTAGCGCCTGCGCCATGTAGGTCGCGTTGACCCCGTTCTCCAGGTCGATGTCGACGCCGTCGAAGCCGTACGTCTGCATCAGCGAGTAGACCGAGTTGGCGAAGTTGGTGGCCGCCGCCGAGTCGGCGACGCTGATCGAGCCGTTCTGGCCGCCGACCGAGATGACGACCTTCTTGCCGCGCGAGTGCAGCGTGGCGAGGTCCGCCTTGAACTGGTCGTTGGTGTAGCCACCGAGGCTCGCCGACAGCCCGGGGTCGATGGTGAACGAGACCGCGCCCGGCGTGCCGGTGGCGTCCGCGAACGCGACGGCGATCAGGTCATAGCTGGTGGGCACCGCGGCAAGCTTGATCTCGTTCGCCGGGTTGTCGAAATTCTGCCAGTAGCCGGTCAGGAAGTGCGCCGGCAGCGTGCCGTTGCCCGGCGGAACCGTGGTGGGCGGCGTCGTCGGTGGCGTTGTGGTCGGCGGGGTGGTCGTGGGTGGCGTGGTCGGCGGGGTGGTGGGGGTCGTGCCGCCGCTGCAGGTGCCTTGGTCGGCCCAGACGTCCCACTGGCCGCTGTGGGTGGCCGGGCTCTCGTTCTGGGTCCACCACTTGGCGCTGTAGTTGTGACTGTTCTGGGACGCGACGTTGCCGCCGGTGTAGACCTGCGTGGCACTCCACGCCGGCGCACACGCGACCGCGGCCACGGCCGCGTCCGAGACGTAGACCGCCGTTCCACCGGCGGCCAGCGCCGCGACCGTCGCAAGAACTACTGACCGGGAGCGTTTCATGTCGCTAATTATTAGGAGTGTTTACAGTCCAGGTCTAGACCCTGGCCAGATAACTTTCACTTAATCGCGAAAAGGGCCGGGAGACCCCGGCCCTTTTCGTTAACGCATTGATAACGGACATTACTTACGGAACTGGAACCAATTCACGTTGACGAAGTCGGCCGACTGGCCGCTGGTGAAGGTGAGGAAGACGGTGTGCGTGCCGGTCACGTTGGAGACGTTGCCCGGGATCGACTGCCAGGTCTGCCAGCCGCCCGTGTTGGCGAGCGCGAAGCTGCCGATCGGCGCGTTGCTGCGGCTGTCCAGGCGTACCTCGATCAGGCCGCTGATCCCGCTGGCCGCCCCGGACGCGACCCGGGCCAGGAAGTCCTTGACCCCGCCGGTGCCGAAGTTGACGTTGTTGTACTGCATCCAGTCGCCGTTCGCGATGTAACCGACGTCCTGGCCGCCCTCGGACGAGGTCTCAATCTGCACGCCCGCGGAGGCGTCGTAGGACTCGGCCTGAATCGTGGCGTACGCGTCCCGGGTGCTGCCGGTCGGCGGGGTCGTGGTCGGGCTGGTCGTGGTGCCGCCACTGGACTGGTAGACGGCCACATAGTCGATCAGCATCGGCACGCCGGACTGGGTCGCCGAGGTGGGCCCGCCGCCGAACGCCGCCGGGAAGCCACCGCCCATGGCCACGTTCAAGATCACGAAGAAGCCGTGCTGGGTGGCGTTGTTCCAGGTCGTCGCGTCGACCTGGCTCGCGTTGAGGGAGAAGTACTGGGTGCCGTCGAGATACCAGCGCAGTTGCTCGGGCGAGACGCTGCGGTCGTACTCCACCGCGTACGTGTGGAAGGCGGTCTGGCAGCCGGAACACGCGTGCTCGCCGCTGGTCAGGCCGGTGGTCTCGTTGCAGGGGCCGCCCGAGGCGACGCCACAGTGCAGGGCCGCGAAGACGCTGGAGCGACCGTTGATGTCCTCCATGATGTCCCACTCGCCGATGCTGGGCCAGTTCGTCGCGCCGACCGGACGGGCCGCCGCGCCGAGCGCCCAGAACGCGGGCCAGTAACCGGCCGCGGCCGCGCCGCTGACGTTGGGCTGCTGGAGCCGGGCCTCGATGCGGACCTTGCCGCCGGCGGGCGCGGCGAAGTCGGTGCGCTGCGTCTCCACCCGGCCGGAGGTCCAGTTGCCACTGCTGTCCCGGATCGGCTTGATCACCAGGTTGCCGGCGCCGTCCTGGTAGACGTTGCTGGTCGAGTTGGTCATCGTCTCGATCTCGCCGGTGCCCCAGTTGGCCGCGCCGCCGGGATAGGAGGTGCCGATGTCGTAGAGCCAGTTCGCCGTGTTCAGCCCGGTCCCGGCCGCCCCGGTGAAGTCGTCGCTGAACACTGTGGTCATGCCGGTGGGCGCGCTCGGGACGGCGGCGTCGGCGGTCGCGGCGAACAGGGCGGTCGCGCCGACAGCGACGACGGCGGCCGTCGCGGCGATCAGTCTTCGGCCGGTCGACCGGCCTTTGAACAGGCCCTTGCGGGGCTCGGAAGCATCCATGGGAACGCCTTTCGGGGGGACGGGGGAACAGGCGTGAGAGCGCTCTCACGAAGTTAACAGCGTGTTTCACGGGCTTGTCAATATGTACGTCTACCGATTGGTGCCGACGGCCGGGCGCCGCCAGAGCGCCTGCTCTAGAGCGGTCCACGCGGTCGACGTGACTAGATAGAGCGCCCCGGCAAGCGGCAGGTAGGCAACCATCAGAACAGTGAGGTACGGCAGAACGCCCAACAACCGCCCAACCAGCGGCGCCGCCCCCTCAGCCGCCGCCAAACCGGCCGCCCCGCCGGTCCCCGCCCGGTTACCGGCGCCCGTCGACTTGGCCACGCCCGCGGCCTGCTTCGGTGCGCGAGCGGGCGTCCCCTTCGGCGTGCCAGCCCTGGCTGCCCGTGCTCCTTCCTGCGCGCCGGCCACCGCTCCGAGAGGTTCGCGACCCACCGTGGCCGGTCCGCCATAGTCAACCCTCGCCAGCCCCCCAACCGGCAAGGCTCCGCCACCGTCCATTCCCTTCGGCGAGTCGCCACGCGTTCCCTTCGGCGCGGGCGGGGCCAGGGCTTTGCGGGCTCGGCGGGACGTCCAGATCGCCAGGCCGGTGGCGATCGCGAGCAGGACGGCGAAGATCGGCAGTCCGGTCGTGAGGTGGGCGGTCAGCGGCACTCCGAACAGGTTCCCCGCGAGCAGGCCGCTCGGCGCGCCCGCACCGGGCTGCACGAGGCGGAACATGATCATGAAGAAGGGGGCCTGGACCAGGGCCGGGAGCAGGCTCATTCCCGGGCCGGCGCCGTTGGCACGCTGCAGTGCGAGCGTCTCGCCGGCCAGCTTCACCGGGTCGTCCTTGTGCTTCTCGCGCAGCTTGGCGATCTCGGGCGCGAGGGCGGCGCCGCGCTTGGCGGAGCGGGCCTGCAGCCAGCTGAGCGGGCTGATCAGCAGTCGGACCAGGATCGTGCAGACGACGATCGCGAGCGCGGCGGCGAGCCCGCCGACCGTCGGGGTCAGGAGGGTCGCGAGACCCTCGATGGCGGAATGCGCGACGCCGACCACGGCATCGAACGCGGCGAACAGGGACATGGGCATACTCCGGCGGATCCGCTGGGACAGGGACGCGGAGACGGCACCACCGAGCCGGGCCGAAATCCTGGGACGCTCACCGCCCGCCAGAGCCTGTTGCGAAATGGCCGCCTCACGTTCCGTGTCGAGAAAGACACGGCTGTGCGGGCCGGTCGCCAGCCGTCGAGAGTCGCGGCGACTCTCGACGGGACGGTTTCCGCGAAAACGCAACATGCTCGCCGAGGAGCGGGCGTCGTCCAGGATTTAGCGCGCACCCCAGCAGCTGGAACGAAAAGCTCAGCAGGGGTGGGCGAGGCCGAAGCGGCCGAGGGCCGTCAGGCCGGGAGCCGGCGCTCTGGGCCGGGGCCGACCGGCCGCACCGGGATCCACCAGCCGGGGCCGCGGCCGGAAGCGGGCCCGACGAGCGATCGCCCGCGACCACAAGGCCCGGGGCCTCGGCAGCGCGTGCAGACCGGCGACGGCGATGATGACCAGCAGTGCCGCAGCCGCCACGGCCAGCCCGAGCACCAGGTGGGAAGACGAGGGCGTGGGCGACTGCAGCCCGAACAGCGCCCATAGCCCCCACAACAGCATGCCGCCGACGATACCCGCGCCCGGCAAAACCGCAGACGCCCCAGCCCGACAAGCACGAAGCCACGCCCACCCGCCCGGCAAACCGCCGACCCGGCGCCCGGCGTCGTTTCTCTGCGCTATCGCTCGGGTACTGCAGAGTAATGACGATCTCCGAGGCACCCGCGACCACGATCACCGGAGAGATGGCCGCGGAGGCCGAGGCGCATGACCTGCTCACGCTCGGCGTCGAGGAGGAGTATCTGCTGGTCGACGCGGTCGAGCCGGCCGGCGTCGAGGCCGTCGACGCGGTCTTCGCCGAACTCCCCGACGAGATTCGCGATTCGGTTCAGCGTGAGTACCTGCGCAGTCAGATCGAGGTGGCCAGTCCCCCGCAGCTGGAGCTGACCGGCCTGCGCGACTCGTTGACGCGGCTGCGCCGGGGACTCGCCGACGCCGCCGAACGGGCCGGGGCGCGGCTCGTCGCTGTCGGCGTCTCGCCCGCCACCGGCGCGGCCGTTCGGCTGGTCGATGAGCCGCGCTTCCACCGGATGCGGGAGCGCTTCGGCGACCTCTCCCCCGGCGCCGGCCTCAACGGCATGCACGTGCACGTCAGCATCCCGGACCCGGAATCCGGCGTGCAGGTCCTCAACCACCTGCGCCCCTGGCTGCCGATCCTGCAGGCCGCGACCGCCAACTCGCCGGTCTTCTGCGGGCACGAGACCGGCTACGCGAGCTGGCGCTCGGTGATGTGGGAGCGCTGGCCGACGGTCGGCCCGACGCCCTACCTCGAGTCCCACGAGCGGTACGAGACCCTCGTGAGTGACCTGGTCGCGAGCGGCGCCATGCTCGACGAGGGGATGCTCTACTGGTACGCGCGATTGTCCGCGCGCTATCCCACCGTGGAGATCCGGATGGGCGACGTCTGCCCGACGCTCGACGAGACGGTGCTGCTCGCCGCGCTCACCCGCGGCCTGGTGGCGACGCTCCTGGACGCCGTACGCGCCGGGGTCCGCGCCCCGGACATCCCGCACCCGCTGCTGGTGGCGGCGCATTGGCGAGCCGCGCACGACGGCCTCGACGGGCTGAACCTCGACCTGGCCACCCGCGAGACCCGCCCGGCCCGGCGGCTGCTGCGGCAGCTCTTCGACTTCGTTCGGCCACAGCTGGCGCGGCACGGCGACCTGGAGACGGCGACCCTGCTGCTGGCCCGGCTGCATGCGAACGGCACCGGCGCGGCCCGGCAGCGGGCCCTGCTCGCCCGGCGCGGCTCGGTCGCCGACGTGGTGGACTGGCTGGCCTCGGCGACCCGGGGCAACGACGACGAGGGTAGACAAGAGGCGTGAAACTTGTGGTCATCGGCGGGGACGCCGCCGGGATGTCGGCCGCTTCCCAGGCGCGGCGCCGGCTGAAGAAGGACAAGCTCGAGATCGTCGCGTTCGAGAAGGGGCACTTCACCTCATACTCGGCATGCGGGATCCCGTACTGGATCGGCGGTGCCGTCGAGGACCGGGATCTGCTGGTGGCGCGGGAGCCGGCCGCCTTCCGGGCGCTCGACATCGACGTACGCATGCGCCATGAGGTTTTGGCTATTGACCTGGACAAACGCGAGGTGGTGGCGCGCGATCTGAGCGGTGGCGGCGAGGTCCGGGAGGGGTTCGACCAGCTCGTGTACGCGACCGGAGCCGTCCCGGTGACGCCGGACTGGGCGCGGATCTCCGGCGGGGGCGTGTTCGGTGTGCAGACCCTCGACGACGGCTCCGCCATCCACGCCTGGCTCGACAGCGACCCGAAGCCGCAACGGGCGGTGGTGATCGGCGGCGGCTACATCGGCGTCGAGATGGCCGAGGCGATGGTGCGGCGCGGGCTGGACGTGGTGCTGCTCGAGAAGTCCGCCCAGCCGATGTCCACGGTGGACCCCGACATGGGCCGGCGGGTCGCCGAGGCGATCCGCGGGCTGGGCATCGAGGTGCACACCGACGCCCACGTCCAGGGCATCGAGACGACCAACGGCCGGGTGTCCGCTGTGGTCACCCCGGGCCGGACGCTGCCGGCCGACATCGTGGTGCTGGGCCTTGGCGTACGCCCGAACACCGCGCTCGCCGCCGCGGCCGGCCTCCCGCTCGGCGTGACCGGCGGGCTGCCCACCGATCTGCGGATGCGGGTGCTCGGCGCGGACGGCGTCTGGGCCGCCGGTGACTGCGTGCAGAGCGTGCACCGGATGACCGGCCAGCCCATCCACGCGCCGCTCGGCACGCACGCGAACAAGCAGGGCCGGGTCGCGGGCATCAACATCGGCGGGGGCTACGCCACGTTCCCGGGCGTGATCGGCACCGCCGTGACGAAGGTGTGCGACCTTGAGGTCGCCCGCACCGGGCTGACCGAGAAGGAGGCGACCAAGGCGGGGTACGCCTTCGTGACGGCGTCGGTGGATTCGACGAGCCGGGCGGGCTACTACCCCGGCGCGTCCAGCATGACGATCAAGTTGGTCGCCGAGAAGCGCACCGGCCTGTTGCTGGGCGGCCAGATCGTCGGCCGGCAGGAGGCGGCGAAGCGGATCGACGCGCTGGCGATCGCGGTCTGGAACCGGATGACCGTCGAGGAGATGACGGCGCTCGACCTGAGCTACGCGCCGCCGTTCTCGCCGGTGTGGGATCCGGTGCTGATCGCTGCCCGGAAGGCCACGGAAGCGGTACACGCGGACGATTGACGTTATTTGTATTCGATGCATGGAAGCGCCGGACCTGCATGAATGACAATACGTGACGAATAGATCACTTTCGTGGTATCGCGTTTGATCATGTTGCACGGTAGTTATGACGGATGTTGCAGCCCGAAGACCGGACGGCGCCGTCTCGCGGACCGCGCCACGCGGCCGGCGGACCGTCGCACGCCTTCCGTTTCGCGGTGGCCAGCAACACGAGCGACACCGCCCGGCACCGCCGGCCACAGTCGCTCGCCGACGTCGTCCGGCCGCGCATCGCGCCGCCCGTGCCACGCCGCAAAGGCGAGCGTGGCCGGCACGCCGCCCCGTCGCACGACCTCGCGATCACGGTTCGCCCGCTGCCGGCCGTACGCGATGTGGTTGTCGAGGGTCTGCCCGCCGCGAAGCGGATGGCCGGCGCCGTGCGCGAGTGGGCGCTCTACACCGGCGACCGGCCGCCCGCGACCGGCTCGCACCGCGCGCCCGGCACCCTGCCCATCGAGTCCTGGCTGCTGGTCGGCAAGACCCGGCAACAGGCCCTGCTCGCATCGCTGGTCGCGGTCGGCCTGCTGCTGATCCTCCCGATCCAGCAGCGCGAGAGCGGGGTCAGCCCGGTCAGCACCGCCGAGCGGGCCGCCGCCGCGATCGCCGGCAAGGGCGTCAAGGCCACAGCCCCCACCGGCGGGCCAAAGCACAGCGCTCCGGGGGCCAACCCGCAGACACCGGCGAAGCCGTCGACGCCGGCCGCCAAGCCGTCGGCCTCGGCGAGCACGCCGACCGACACCGTCCCGGTCGGCGCCGGTCCGGGCAACTCGCTGCGCACCACCGGCACCAATGCCGTCGCGTTGACCTTCGACGACGGGCCCGACCCGGTGCAGACGCCAAAGATCCTCGCGGTCCTCGCCGAGCACGACGTGAAGGCGACCTTCTGCCTGGTCGGCGAGCAGGTGCAGAAGCATCCCGAGATCGTCCAGATGATCGTCGCGGCCGGGCACACGCTGTGCAACCACACCTGGAACCACAGCCTCGTGATCGGCAAGGAGAAGCCCGAGGAGATCCAGGCCGACCTGCGGCGTACGAACGACGCGATCCAAGCCGCGGTGCCCGGCACGCCGATCCCGTTCTTCCGGGCGCCGGGCGGCAACTTCACCGACCGGCTCGTCAAGGTGGCCCGCGACGACGGGATGACCTCGCTCTACTGGCAGGTCGACCCGCGCGACTGGGACCATCCGGCGGAGGAGAACGACGCGAAGCACGTCACCAAGGTCGTCAACAGCGTGAAGAAGTTCGTTCAGCCGGGCTCGATCGTGCTGTCCCACGACTTCAACCAGCCCGACACGATCAAGGCGTACGAGCAGTTGCTGCCCTGGCTCACCAAGCACTTCGAGCTGGGCCTGCCGCCGGAGGAAGTGCCGAGCGTTACGCCTTCTTCGCCGCCGACTTCGCCGCCCGCCTCGCTCGAGGCACCGCCGGCTGCGGTGGCGCCGACGGCGGAGCCTGGCACGTAGGGCACCAGTAGAGGTTGCGCCCCGCCAGCGGACCCCGCGCGATCGAGGTGCCGCAGACCAGGCAGGGCTGCCCGGGCCGGCGATAGACATAGACTTCGCCGCCGTGCCGGTCCACCCGCGGCGCCCGCCGCATCGCCTCGGGCGTATGCGCCGCGTGCACGGTGTCGATCCGGCCGTTGGCGACCCCCTCCTTCATCAACGCGCGCAGGTCGTCCCAGAGCTGCTGCCACTGCGCGACGCCGATCGCGGTGCCCGGCGTGGTTGGCGCGAGCCCGGCCCGGAACAGCGCCTCGTTCGCGTAGATCAACCCGCAACCGGCCACCACGCTCTGATCGAGCAGCAGCGCGAAGACCGGCTTGGCACTGCGAGCGATCTTCGCGTACGCCGAACGGGAATCCGCGTCGTCACGCAACGGATCCTGGCCCAGCCGCGCCCGAAGCGCCGCCACCTCGGCCGGCTCAAGCACCTCGCAGGCGGTCGGCCCGCGCAACTCCAGCCAGTGCCGATCGCCGGCCATCCGCATCCGCACCTGCCCGATGGGCGCGGGCACCGGCGGCTCCCCATCGGTGAACTTTCCATAGAGCCCGAGGTGGATGTGCAGGGTGAGCTCACCCGCGAAGTGATGCAGCAGATGCTTGCCGTAGGCCTCGGTGTCGACCAGGGTCCGCCCGGACAGCAGCGCGGCCCCGGCGGCGAACCGCCCCTGCGGGCTCCGCACGTCGACGACCTGCCCGGCAAAAAGCTCCCGATGCCGAGCGGCAAGCCGGTGAATGGTATGTCCCTCTGGCACGGGCCCAAGGCTACTTAGACGCCCGGATTCGCGCCATCTGTGCAGGTCAGACGCTTGTATGAGATCCCCTGGTCAGACATGGCCATGCATGACGCAGGTGGGGCCGGGGTGGGCTGGTGATGGGACGCTCCTTACGGTTGCCAAGTGATCCCGTCCGCCACTACTTGTCTCTTGCGCGGCCGCCGCAGGGCAGCCGGAGCGGCACCTCAGGCCATCGGCCACGCCGCTCCGCGGCTCGCAGGGTCAGGCACCACACATCTCACCGGCCGGCTCGGCGCGCTGGAGGAGCTTCGCCAGGTGGCCTGTAGCGCGGCCTCCTACAAGAGCTACGCGCAGCACCAGCTCGCTCAGCGTGAAGGGCAACGTTCAGCATCGCGCAGAACCGAGCCGACGCGGAGCGGGTAGCCGCCTACGACAGCGAGGAGCGCAAGCAGGTCGGGCAGGCTGTTGCCAAGGAATGCGGCGGCGCGTTGCAGGCAGCGGCAGCCTTCCCCATCACGCAGTGGGTCTATTGCTCGGGCGATGTTACGGCGCAACCCATTCCTGCTTAACCCTCAATCCCCACTCTGGGAGCGATGACTCTTCGCCTGCCGCGCCTTAGGCCAAAGTGTTGGTGCCGTCGCCCTGCTGGGAGGCGGCCTCCCTGTCCTGAACGGCCTCGGGCGTGGGCGCAGGCGGCAGTTGCCGGGACCGCTGCGCGAACCACTCAGCCGGTCGGAACTGGTAGAGCTAGACCTCTACCCCAGGATGCCGTTACCGCGCTTTAGTTCTCATGTATATGCGGGTTAATTGCTCTTCGTCCCAGCAATGGCAAACGAAGCTCAACTGGCCGAAACTATAGATCGCTGAGCCTTGATCCACCGACGCAGTCGGTGTCGATCGCCGTTGATCATTTCTGTATGGGGTGATCCGGTGGGCGAGCAGGAGTCGCCGATCGCGTGGTCGGCTTGCTCCGGGCGCATTGTTCGGGG
>Ga0307515_10003920_pt1 | contig 31057 bp, 23 predicted proteins | sample 17_EM_MG_FD_194513 | JGI IMG/M metagenome (GOLD analysis project Ga0307515, IMG submission 194513) | Populus trichocarpa ectomycorrhiza microbial communities from riparian zone in the Pacific Northwest, United States - 17_EM | ecosystem: Host-associated > Plants > Roots > Unclassified | place...
AGAAGAATCTAGAGAACCCAGGTGTAGAAATTGCTTGTTGTGTTGGGATTGAAACTGCCCTTTTTGTGTTTGTGATTATCTGCCTCCATGCCATTGCCATCTTGAATCCCTGTTTGTAAAGCTGCTCTGGGGTTTTTGGGTTTCAGCAGAGTGGCTGTTGTCCAGGACTTTGCTTGTGTTTTGTTAACTTAGAAACGACAGTCATCAAGTTTACAAGCGACAGGTCGTTCATGTGAATAAACAAATAAAAGGGTAAAATCACCACATGATTAAACCCATCAATTTTAATCAACCATCTAAGAAATTTTAGGAGTATCATTCTTGCCAAATTCCTACCACAAATCTAGAGAAAATTATAATCCACTCCCTATTTGTTTTGTAAATTAATAAGCTAACCCTTTTGTTTTTAAAAATTATTAGTTAACCTCTTTTTCACTATAAATCTTATTAAACATCCAAATTTGGATTGTCATCCAAATTTATTATCGATTAATGAAAAGAGAACAAGGTGTGAAAAAGATAGAGAAAATAGATGGAAGTTCTAAATCATATTAAAAAAATTTACTTTATTTTTTATGTTTTTTAAATTATAAACTTCTGATCCTTTAATTTATTTAAAATTAAATTTTAATTAAAAACTTTCTTTTTTTTATTTTTTAGTTTGAGAATAAAAAAAAATTGCTTGATTTATGTGACAATAAAAAAAGCTTGATCGATACTAATCTTTTACATGAAAAAAATTGATTTAAAAATTAATTTTAAGGTTAATAAATTTTATTCGATTCGATGAGTGTAATTTATTTAGGTGTTATTTTCCCTTCAATTTTATCATTTAATTAAATAAAAAACTATTATAAAAAACAAAATTATTACACATAGCTACACACTTCTATCTTAGAAAAAACAAAAGGGGTTACAAGGAAAAGCTTTCTTTTTAAGGAGTCAAAAAGTTAAAGCTCTTCAACAACACAAATTGCCTTTGTTACGGAATCACCCCTTGACCCAATAGCGTGGCCATCGCCCATTGGCTACCCCTTACTCTTTAAAAAAAAAAAAAACAGAAAAATATCATCAACCCCAACCTCACGTGCCTCACGTGCTTCTCCACTCTTTCACAATCAAATCTTAACAAGCCAACCACCACCATATTGTTTAAGCCCGTCACCAAACTCCTCCCCTGCTAACGTCACTTTCCGGCAGCAACAGCACCAAGAACATTCTGGAAACTTCCTCACGACAAGCAAGAACTTTCTTTCCTAAACAGTGCAACCACAGAAGAGAAGGTATAAAGCCAGCATGGAGATAAGAGCAACCGACTCAAAAGCAGTGACCAAGCTCCAAACCACATCATCCACGATCGAGAAGTCAAGCTCCGGCCACCTCAACAACCGTCGTGTGACCCACCAACTAGATGGGCTTGCTGTTAACTGCGACGGCCACCACCGGAGGACGGAGAATGAAGATAACCAGAGAGAAGAAGTGAAGAAAGATAAGTCAAGACCTAGCCATTGTCGGAAAGTTGACGTGGACCACCTCCCGGCCATCAACGCTGTCTTGTCTTGATTAACGCCTCTCTAGGTCTACAGTAAAGAGATGTTTCTTTCTTTAAAAAGAGAGAGAGTGTGTGATTCTCTCAGGTAGCAGTGAAATGTGGGATTTTTATGGTTGTAAATTGTAATGATGATTATGATTTCGAGGGTGTAATGCTAAGATGTGTTCTTGTTTATGTGAGATTTGGGATTTTGGAGGACCCACATAATTTGTTGATCTTCATCGCATATTTGTCGCATGCGACGCCGTTCCACATAAATAAAACTCAATTCGGGTCTCAAATGTGATTTTAACATGGTGGTCACCATCGTGTAGTAACCCATTACTAAATCTATGTTATAGATAGAAATGTGAGGTCACTAATACCGGAATGCAGAACCCTATTCATTAAAATTTCTTTTGTTTTATTAAAAATTATTTTTTATATATTTTTAAATCATTTTAATAGAATGATGTAAAAATAATTTTTTAAAGATAAAAAAAAATTATTTTAATGTGTTTCTAAATAAAAACACTTTAAACTGCAACAAATACCACATTTTTAAACATGTCTTAAATTTAATATGGTAAAATTTCAAACCTGGTTTAATATAAAACTTGATTATCAATGATGCATTTGGAATAATTTTTGTTTAAAAATATATTAAATTAATAATTTTTATAGTATTTTTTAATGTGTTGATATAAAAAATATAAAAAATTATTTTTATATCATCGAATTAATCTACAAAGCGAGACCGAGTTTCAATCCAATGTGTAAGAATATCACCTTATCAATGAAAGAAACACGATGATCACTTGTCTCTGACATTGATAGAGATGACAAAGCGAAATGTACAGGAGTCAACTAAAGCCAAGATGAAAAGGTACAGGGATGAAAATAAAAATAAAGTAAGAGAAATAGGCTTACAAATAAAATAAGTAAACATCTTAGAGGGGCCTAATTGAAAGAACTCTTAAATATGAAGCTGAAATTGATTCATGGAAAATATATTCGGTAGCGGTTAAAAATAGGTAGGACTTTTCAAACTTGTGTGGCCGTGGATATTTTAAGGAAGTGTTTGTTACTTGGTTTAATATGTTTTATAAATTATTTTTCAGTTAAAAAAATATTAAATTAATATTTTTAGATGTTTTTTTTGATAATTTTGATTTTCTGTTCTGTAATATAAAAAATAAATAAAATATTATTTTAATTTATTTTCAATTAAAAATTACTTTTACAAAAACACCCTCCATTACAAAACACACACTAAATTCTCTCTACTAACAAGATGGAGTAATTTTTCATTGTCAATAAAACAAAATAATATTTATGGAGGTCAGCAAGAGACAAGAAATTATGGTAATTTTGAGTTTTTGCAATGGAGGGGAAATGTTTGAAAGCATAATAAGGGAACAAAGCTTGAATTTTGGAGTATAAGAAGAAAACAAAATTCAGGATTCCAATGATTGACTTCTTGTCAATAAATATTAGGGCAGAAAAACTACATCTAGCTTCCTTGCCAAGCACTACAAGACAATCAAATAATTGTTTGATTCTGAAATGCAATGAGAACTAGTGGATGGGCACTGTTCAAATAAAAGAAATCTTAGTTATTTGAATTATTTAAACCAATTCTAGTAATAAATTCTTAAAAATTCTGAAGAATGAAAATTATTCCATTTTTGGATAATACTTCTTGTTATTTTATTATTTATGAATTATTTAAATTAATGGGCTTATATTTTTTTCTAAACAACTGAAAACTTTTCGGCTTTAATATGATTTTACTTATAAACAATGTATTTTTTTAAAATATTTTAGGTGAAAAGATTGTCAAAGAACTATCTTAATCCAATAGCTTAAACTTTTAGATGAGGTTCTAGGATGTGATTTATATTATTATTCAACACACCCCCTCAAGTGAAAGCTCTTTGGACTTGAAATTTGCACAAGTCCACATTATCTTATGGTTAATTTTTATCAAATAAATGGGAATGATGAGATTCGAACTCGTGACCGTTTGGTCATCAAGACTCTGATACCATGTCAAAGAACCATCTCAACCCAATAACTTAAATTTTTAGATGAGGTCCTATGATATGATTTATATTATTCTCTAACAAAGATTAATATGGTAAAAAATTTCTGATAATTTATGCCATGACATGACTCTACAAGTCCGGTACAATATCATGTACTTCCATACATACATATATATACATATACATATATGTATACATAAATAAAGAAGAGATGTTCCTTTTGTTTTATAATCATAGCTATTGTTTAAGTATTTAGGTATTCATATATTAATAATGTAAAGACTTAAAAGATTATTGACGGACTAAAATTTATTAATATTTTTAAATAAATAACTTTAATTGATTTAAGTTTTTTTTTTAATAGACTAAGTTACCAAGAAACTTTCAAAATATGTTTTGGATTCAAATTATTGTCATGAGCCTGGACACTAGCACATATCAACACCCATGAACTTGGATGTAGCGCCAGTCGCTGGGCACAAGTCCAATATTCTATGGGCTCGAGCAATACGCCTGAGCTTAGACACTAGGAGCACGCTCAATGCTATGCGGGCTTGGACGTGCTCCACATCTCTAGCTTTTTTTAGGTTTGGATTTAAAGGTTTTTTTTCTTTTAATTAAACTTAAATTTGTTAACTTGAATCCTATTTAATATATATTACTAGGTGTATAAGAGTATTTCAAGATCTATTACATTTTTATGTAGGTGAACTTGGAAGTAACGCCCAGCCCATTCGCTGGTATTATACCTCAGCTTTCTTTATGATGCTGTGCACTACATTACAAGGCAAATAATGGTAATAAATAGATTTAAAAACAATAACGGAGTCTTTATGCAAAATCATTTCAACAATTTAATGTATATATAAAAAATATTGAAATGTGCACAATTACACTTAACATTAAACCTTAAGAAACACTTGAGTACATTTCAGACAATATTTTTCTTAAAATAATGATATGAAGATCTAGCACTTGAAAACGAAACATTTCTAGGACTGTTACATTTAGTACAAGCAGCCTTTGAAAGAGTGAAGGAAGGTATGTTGAGCAGCTTCATCCTCCCATTCTAGCCTTCTCCACCAATCTTCCCATCCCTGAATGACAATTCTATGTTCCTTCGCACTGTTAGAATTAAGGGGAAGCTTCCTCAGATTGGGGCAATCATCAACAAAGATTTCCTTCAGAGATGGAAAAGGCAGGGCGTCAGGATAGATAACCTTCAATTTTGGCAGGGAAACTAACCGAAGAAATTCGAGTTCTTCGAACACTTTGAGATTCCTTTGACCCGATTTCTCTTGTCGAATGATCTCTTCCATTTTAGAACATCTTGATATCGTGAGAAACTTGATGTTTGGAGCAAGAGTTAGCCATGTCAAGTCCTCCAATTTTGTACAGTTGACTATAGACACTCGGCGGAGGCTGTTGAAGCTTGTTTCCCTCGTGATCGAGGAGTTGTTGATGCTCAGGTCTTTCAGGTTACTGCAGTCAATTAACTCAAGGTCATCTAGAGAGTTCATACCTTCGAGAAGTGATATGTCAAGTGACCTCGCATGATGAAATTTTTGGAGGGACAGTGCTTGGGTGGCGGTCAGGAACTTGTTGAAGCTTGCAAATGTTTGCAGAGAATACTGGCTTCTTATGGTGATCGTCAACAGATTCAAATGCTCCAGGCACTGCAAATCCCTTGCCAAGGATCCGGGTCCACCAGTCTGGACACCATCTCCGACAACACTATCAGAAGAAGCGCAATGAAACATTCTCAATACTGTCAAGCTTGAGAAGTTAGATATCACTTGCATTGGAATCGTGCGGAGTTCATAAGTATGCTCCAAGTTCAAACATTTCAGCTTCACCAAGTTCTTCAGCTGAACTGGCAGCTGCCTTATTCCTGTCCTTGATAGATTCAGATACTGTAGAGAAACTAATTTCAAAATTCCTGACGGAAATTCAGTTATTTCTCTATTTTCGGACAGGTCCAGGACTTTCAGAGAAAGCATGAATTGAAAGAAAGTATCACTAATCATCTTCAAATTATTTTTTTTAAGAAACAAAGTTACCAGATCATTGCATCTAGGTGCTTTTGATAGATTCTGAATGTTGTTAGCCATCAGAGACACCCTTCTCACCACTTCCCATTTTCCAACCTCTGGTGCATCGGCTAACTGAGTCCCGGCCTCGACCAAATATACTGGGTTCTCCTTCCTGCTATCCATCCACAGAGCCATATCGCGAATCACTTGATGCATTTTCACATCTCTGCCTTCATCTTCCAGTAAGCATGCTTGTGTAAGAATGTCAATGATGTTGTGACCTTCAGTTCTAGCCTCGTATGCACCCAAGAATCCCTCCCCAATCCAGTAATCTATCAGGTATGACTTATTTATGAAAAAGCCTTCTGGGAACAAAGCACAATACAAAAAACAAGATCTAACCTTGTCATTTCGAAGACTATCGTAGCCAAACTTCAGCAGAACAAAGTCCCGACAGGGAGTGCGTGAAAATTCTGCTGTGGCCCTGCTCAAGGCCTCGATGGAATGGCGCCATTCCAAGAGGGTCTTTCTGAAAGCCATTGCCCGGCCAACAGTTATAAGTGCAAGTGGTAGCCCATTACACATTTTGGCAATAGTTTCTGCCAGCTCAGGAATGTCCGGATGAATTTTAAGTGTGTCTTCGCCAACCTTCTCTTGAAACAATTTCCAAGCTTTCTCCCATGCCAAACCGCCCACTCGAATCTTCTCTTCCGCGCCCATACTGTTGCACAACTCCTCTGAACTAGTGGTGAATACTAGCTTGGAGCCATTTTCTCTAGAAGGAACTCCAACTTCAGCTAGATCAACTGGCTTCCACAAATCATCCACCAACAACACAAACTTCTTTTGGCTCAGAACAGAAGAGACCTCCCTAGCTTTCTCTTGAAAACTTTTACCCTTCCATCTATCTTCAAGAAATCCTATTTCCTTACCAATATCACCTTGGATTCTTTCAGAGTCAGGATCCTGGGATGCCACCACCCATATAACGAAATCAAATGGGAGCTGTGAGCTGAGCAAGTTATTGCTGACTTGAGTCAAGAGAGCAGTCTTGCCTACACCTCCTGGTCCATATATGCCAATAGTTGACTTCCCTACTTCACATAGGCACCCCATAACTGATTCAACAGGAGAAGACACCGAGCTCAAGTACTTCTCACCTTTTTCAATATGATCAGAAACAGCTCTCAACTTCTCATCAATTTTCTTCCCTATCTTGTACCTGGACCAGCAATTCTTAGGACAGCAGCTTCCAAAGCAGTTCTTCTGCATCTCTTGTGCGGCTTGATTCGTCAATTCATTAACTTCAGTTATCATACGTTCAACCCTTGAAACCCACCCTGTCACTCGAGATGTCATGCTTCGCACCTCAGCCATCTGCACTTTCCCTGTCAGGTCGTTCTTCAGATGCAGCAGCTCATCCATCTTAGTTTCCAAGATGCGCAGATTTTGCTCGTAATCAATATAAACCACAGGTTCTTTAATCACATTCCACAAGAAGGTGAGCACTTCTCCTATAGGAATATTGGCCATGGTTTCAAAAGACTTGAAAATTGATGCAGGACAAAGGGCTGAAAATTTTAGGTGGTTGGTGAGAAAATGGATCTTGTTGCTCTACGAAAAGAATGCATGCCTCCTTTTAATTAGAGGTTAAGACGTGAAACACGTTTGGATATTAACTTCTTTCTCAACAAGCAAGCTAAGAAAAGAAAATGCTTTGTGGTTGAATACAAACAACGTATCAAACTTTCGGATGTTGCATCTGTTCAGCGTGTAAACAGGAATCGTCGTTACTAGTTAATGAAGAAAAACATTGATGGTTATTCTTCAAAAAGAAAAGAGATTGATAGCTAATCAATTGTAGGGCATGAAAGACTACTTTACAGGTTGCAGTGAAATGAATTCTCTGTCAATGCATGTCGTGTTTCATCAAATTTTGGCACTGCAAGTTGCAACAAGCTAGCTTTGCCAAAGCTATCTTTACTAAAGAAAAAGCTAGCAACATGTTTCTTGAGATCAAGGTCCTTAGAAATTCTGTGTGGAAAATATAGAAAGTGCAGCACTGCTAAGAGTGCATTGTTCTGTGGAGAGAATGTTAAATAAGTAAGGATATTTTACACATTTGAACTACTTTCTTCCTAATATATAATTCCCAGGAATTAAGTCATAAATTTTACTTGCAAGTTGCAAGCTTACCTAAACAATTTTTTTCTGCCTCCTTGTGCTTTTCCCTTTTTTTCTTTTCATAGCGTATTTCTATGCAGGCTGCAGCCTTCAAGAAAGATGATAAGAATGTTCATCCATCTAGCATATAATGAGTAAAACTCTTTCTGCAGAACTTTTTCTTTAACAGAGAGTGAAATATTCCAACATGCATGTTTCTTTAACTTTGTTTCTTTGTTATCTGATTTGCTTTTATCAGCCCACAGGCCACATGCATGCAGCTTTCCAAACGCTACCAAACACTTTTCTTCCCATTTTCCATGTGATGTCTCTTGAGAATTTTCTTTCATATTCTGAAAGCAAAGTCATGAAATGAAAACTGTTGATGTTGAGTCTAGGGATGACTCGTATTTAAGGTCTGCACAATCTCCTGACCCTCGTTTTATTTATTCAACACATTTGAGAGCTAATTAATGCCATGGATTTTCTCTTGGTTCAATAATTAGGTACAGATTTTCAGATGATTAGATGAACCTAGCTGTTCATGCATCCAATTGTTGGAACATTGCTAATCTTGGCCCCTTTAAGTTTCTAAACATTAACAATATGATGGATAAATTATTAACTCTGCTCTCACCTAGTTGAAAGTTTTGATCAGGAATAATCTTGGCAAGAACAACTACAATTATCATCATTCTTTAGCGTGATTTGTTCCATATCATAAAGTATTTTTGAATCAGTTTATGCGCTAATTAAAGATGATTTTTTCTTTAATTATTTTAAATTTATATTTAGTTGGTGTTTCAAGATAAAAAAAATATATTGAAATAACATAAAAATATCTAGTTAGAGCAATAATTTTAATAAATATACTTCTAGCATAATTTTAAAGTAAATTTTAATAATTTCAGAATCAATACGAAAGAGCAAACTTGTCAGATGCACATGGGGCATTCAAAGATTATTCAAAGGTGTATATGAGTTTTATAATTGGTTAGTTTTCTTGATTATTAAGGGGAAAAAAGGACAAGAATTGATATAAAAAGAAGAAGAAAGGCACTATCAAGACCAATAGGCTCAAGCATAGCCTATCCTTGTCATTAAGAAGCAAAGGCCCAAAACTTCAAAAAACCACAGGAATAGCATAAAGTGCAGAACCTGGCAGACACTTGGTACAGCCCAAGAAACCAAAAGCAAGACAAGCTCCAAAATCCATAGCCATTACAACACCATCGCACCATCTTACTTTCAAAACAAATACATTGGCATTCGCTTAGTGACCCTTTCTCTTACGTTCTCTATTCTTGACATTTCGTCGAACACAAAACGTCAATCTCTCTGTTACCCTAAAAACAACAATGTCGCTGCGACCAGGTACACGAACAGAGGTGAGGAAGAAGTCGTACAAGACTGGAGTGGATGCAGATGAAGCAAGAAGGAGGAGAGAGGACAATTTACTGGAGATCAGAAAGAATAAAAGAGAAGACAATCTTTTGAAGAAAAGAAGAGAAGGTCTTTTGTTTCAGTCTCAAAGTCAGCCTTTGCTTGATGCTGCTCAACATGCTGCCAATATCGAAAAAAAGGTACTTTTTGAAATACCCATTTTGTTATTCTTTTTACTTTCGTTAGTTTTTGTGGGTTCTTGATTTCTCTTTTAAACTTGGAAAGTTGAATCTTTGGTGGGTTTAATGTGTAATATGAAATGGATAATGACAGCCCTTTCGAGTTTTCTGCTCGTTGTGATTGCTTTGTGGGGTTATTTTTATTTTAAAGAAAATTGATTTTGAATGGTTTTTGTGAAGTTAGAAACTTGAATCTGAAGTGGGTTTTAGTGTATAATGAGTAATTAATTACTTGGCTTAGTTTTTGGGAATTTTATGAATTAATGAACTGAAAGATCTATTGAATAAGATTTTTTTTTGGAGGGGGTTAATTATAGTGCTTTGTGGTCATAGAATTCCATCGCAAAAAATGAATAGGAGATTCATTTCTCTGTGTTAAATGTTTTTGATGGATGAGAACTGCAGGGGGAATAGGATTTAGAGTTTTGGACATTATTTTAATTGAAGCTGGAATCTCTCCAGAAATAAATCTTGGGTCTTATTTGAGTTCTCTTTTCAAGTGAGAAATGCTGTAAAATTAGGTAACTAAAGATGGATGATATTATGAAGAAGAGAGATGGGATTTTGCTCAAAGGAGGACATCCATGTCACCCTTTCTTAAGTAATTGAATTGGATTTATTTTTGTTTTGATTTCTGAGATGGGAATGGTATTTGATTGATGAGTTTGTTGAAATCATAATTTTGAACATATAGCACGGTGATAGGTTAATTAGAATTTGGATTTCAACTCAACGAACTAGCCCAGGCTCCCCCCCCCCCCCCCATGCTGATGAGAGAGGGGTTTTTTTTGGGATAACAAATGGTTGATTTGGCTAAGACCCGTGGATTCACAAATTAATCTATTATGGTGTTTATGTAGTCGAGGGTTTTGTTTTTGTTCCATTATGTAATGCCATGAAAATTTGGGTTTATGTGAGATGAGTTTCTTTAATGCTTTAGATACACCATTAGTCTTTCCTAGAAGCTCCCAATTTTATCTTCTTATATTCAAAACTGTTTTAGTTCTTTCCTGACCCCTGCTGCCACTGGAAAATGTCCTCCTCATCTCCAAGCCTTTAATTTATCAATTTATTTTATCATTGTTTTTCTTTTTTCTTCTTTCTTAATATAGAAATCTGCCCATTCATAAAAAAATAAGTATTAAAATTTAAATTTAGCCTTTGGTTTTCCTTTTCATGCTAGCCAATCAAAGATTTGATGTTTTGTGTCTAATTGTTTGTGTTGTTTGACAGTTGGAGAGTCTTCCGATGATGGTCCAAGGAGTGTGGTCTGATGATCCTTCCTTACAGTTGGAAGCAACCACTCAGTTTAGAAAGCTTTTATCTATTGGTATGTATAGGACTTATATACAGAACATACTATTCATGAAGCAATGCACCTGCTTGATTCTGACACACCTTTACTTATTTTCCACATCACTGAGCAGAGCGCAGTCCTCCTATAGATGATGTAATCAAAGCAGGTGTGGTCCCGCGGTTTGTGGAATTCCTTGGAAGGCACGATCTGCCTCAACTACAAGTAGGATTGTCCGCACCAATCCTCTTTTTTCTTCAAGAAAAATAACTTGTTTGAAGATTACTAATCTTGCAAGAATTGACTTTGTTTTCATGTGCAGTTTGAGGCTGCGTGGGCTTTGACTAATGTTGCTTCTGGAACATCAGAGCATACACGAGTTGTCATTGACCATGGTGCTGTTCCTATGTTTGTGCAGCTTCTTAGTTCTGGAAGTGATGATGTCAGAGAGCAGGTTGGCACTTGCTTCATCTTTTGTGAACTTTGTTTGTTGCTTTACGGTGTTTTTGGACAATATTTTTTGGCTTTCAAGATAAACTTTAAACAGCAATACCTCTGTCGCAATTTGCTTAACAAGGCAGCATAAATGCCTTGTATTCTAACATTTCTCAACCCCTCACTGAAATATGCTGAATTTTCCATTCATTGCTCTTTCTTTTGCATTCCCAGCTTGACCATATTTCTATCCAGGGTAGCTCTTTTCATGTGCCTTTGAAAATATACTGAATTATACCCTTACTGTTTCTTGATTAGGCGGTATGGGCCTTGGGCAATGTTGCGGGCGACTCCCCAAGTTGCAGGGATCTTGTTCTTGGTCATGGTGCTCTGATGCCATTGCTAGCTCAGCTAAATGAGAATTCAAAATTATCCATGCTTAGGAATGCTACCTGGACATTATCCAATTTTTGTCGTGGCAAGCCACCAACACCATTTGATCAGGTAGGAACTGGGAGATAACTATAGTTTCTGTTGATTTGCTAGAAAACCTAAAATATAGTCTTTTCAAATAGTAATATTTTTTTAAATGTATTCACTTCTTTTTTGGCTCCATATGGTTGAATGGCTGATCATGTACTGCAGTTATAATGTTCATTCTTGGATTCTTTCAGGTGAAGCCTGCTTTGCCAGTTCTCCAGCAACTTATCCACTTGAATGATGAAGAAGTCTTAACAGATGCATGCTGGGCACTCTCCTATCTTTCAGATGGTCAAAACGACAAAATTCAGGCTGTGATTGATGCTGGTGTCTGTCGACGTCTGGTGGAGCTTCTTCTGTAAGTTTCTGTATCACTATGCACTTCTTTGTACCATATTATTTAGCATAGTTGATTTTCTGCAATCAAGCCACCCTCCTTTATCCGCACTGTTTGTATTTTGTTCAGTTTTTATGGCAGTTTGACTAGCTGTGCTGACTATATGTTTCTTTTAGTCATCCATCACCTACAGTTCTTATTCCTGCCCTTCGAACAGTTGGAAACATTGTTACAGGCGATGACGGTCAGACTCAGGTGCTTCCCATATTGTGTACTATTTCGTTTCTGTAGACCTGATAGCTTATTCTCGATTTAACACTATCAACCTTGTAGAATTTGACTAAATTTGGGAACACCAGTTTTATTGCTTTTGTCCTTTAAAATTGTTTTAGATACTAATTTCATGTAACTAGGCTTGTATAATTGAAATGATTACTTGAATTCTCTCTTTTGCATGCTAATGTGTGCATGCATATTTCCATTGAAAATGTTGTGCTTTCTTTCCTTTGATCATTCTTTAAATTGTTGTTTTTTTTCTTTTTCAGTTTGTAATTGACAATCAAGTCCTCCCTTGTCTCCACCAACTTCTCTTGCAAAATCACAAAAAAAGTATCAAGAAAGAAGCGTGTTGGACAATCTCTAATATCACAGCTGGAAATAGAACTCAAATACAGGTAATTATTACTTTGAAATTTGTGTTTCAGATGAACTGGATTTGGAGCAATGGACCATGCACCTGTCATGTTTTTATAATTTCAATTACTAAAGAAATGATAAATGAACTACTTTTTGTACTGGTATAAAGTTTCAATATGTACCTACCTGTAGGGGAGGGAGGAGCAAGAGGTTTTTTTTTTTTTTTTTTTTTGTGGGATAGATGCATATAATGCAGCTTTCCTTCCTTTGTGAAAGATGCTTCTTGTTACTCAAAGCATGCATTTTGGTTGTGTTTCTGTTAAAACAGGCTGTTATTGAGGCCAATATTATTCTCCCTCTTGTAAACCTTCTGCAACATGCGGAGTTTGACATTAAGAAGGAGGCTGCCTGGGCTATCTCAAACGCCACCTCTGCAGGCTCTCATGAACAAATTCAGTATGTTTCCTCTTTTTTCTAGTCTAAATAGTTTATGCATGTCTACAGACAAATGCAGATATAAACTAATTGGTTGGCTCATATTGTGTTGTTTTATGCTGGAGCATTTCCCAAATGAATGTGTAGAAAAAAAAATTCATGGTTTGAAAATATCATGTGGCTGGTGATCTGAAAATATAATTTTTTTAGTTGAGAAATTAAGTAGAAGTCAGTTAAAAGTTTATGGTCTCCTAATCATAAACAGTTGTGGTTTGGCTCTAATCTTGTATTTTGCATCAACAGTACATTGTGATTTGTTAAAAAAAAAAGAATGTATATTGTGAGATCTAACCTCTCAACTTCACTGTATCCATGTGATAGACTTTCTCATATTTTGCAGTATAATGCTTATAAGCCAAACCTGAACATGGCATGATCTATTATTCTTGCAGATTTCTGGTGAGCCAGGGTTGCATTAAACCACTGTGTGATCTTCTTATCTGCCCAGACCCCAGGATCGTGACGGTCTGCCTTGAGGGGCTGGAGAACATCCTTAAGGTGGGTGAGGCTGACAAGGAAATGGGCTTAAATGGTGGAGTTAATCTGTATGCGCAAATGGTTGATGAATGTGATGGATTGGATAAGATTGAGAATCTGCAAACTCATGACAACAACGAGATTTATGAAAAGGCAGTGAAGATTTTGGAGAGATACTGGGCTGAGGAAGAAGATGGAGAACCGATTGTCCAAGATGGTGGGGATGGAAATCAGCAAGGTTTTGCTTTTGGAACTAACCAGCCTAGTGTTCCCCAAGGTGGCTTCAAGTTTGGGTGAATATGTTTTGTTACCTTCCTAGGTTTTTTCACTTGCATTGAAATTTTCGACTCTATATGTTTGTTGCTGCCAATGTCAGAATTTTTGGTCTGGCACATAGGGTTTCATTCATCGATGGAAATTGTCAAAAATGTTACAACCTTAGGACTCCATCTTGGAATTTGACCAGTTGAATTGTAAAACTATATGTCATAGGAAAAGTGATCTTTGTGATTGTCTTGATATGGAACCAGCATTTTGCGATTGATATAATGGATTCTTAGACATGGAGACCATCCATTTGCTCTTGGATGAAGCCACAAAAATTTTAGCTCTAACGGATCATGCCTCCTTCTAACCTGCGTTTCGAATGGATGTAACATGTTTGAGTGTGGTTCAGAGATCCTGTCTGGCTCATGACCTGCTTCAAGTTTTATATGTGGATTATTGGGTTCACTTAGGTTAGGTCAATGGGCTTCTCTACTGAGCTGGGTTGGGTTTGTAGAACACAGCCTGTTTGTTTTTTTAAAAAAATTAATTTTTTTTTTCAAATTAAGTTTTTTTTTTGATGTTTTTATATATTTTTTTGGTTTCAAATTAAGTTTTTTGATGTTTTTATATGGTATATTAAAAATAATTTTAAAAACTAAAAAAATATTATGTCAATATATTTTTAAATAAAAATATTTTAAAAAATAATTATTTTCACATTACGTAATAAACTTCTTTTAGGCATATAATTTGGTTATGTTTGTGTACAAGGCAAACAATGCTCTAAACAACTGTGGTATATAAGTTGCAAGTATTGAGGCATGCAACATGGCTACGTTTATCATTTAATAAGAAATGGGTGTTTGGTATAATATTTTTTAAAAATATATTAATTTTTTTTTTATTTTTTTTATATAAATACATCAATTTAATTAAATACACTTTAATAATTTTTCAACACAAATATACTTTTAAAAAACATACAAAAAAAAAAAAAACTATCACTTCCAAACGGGACCTAAACCAGTCAGGTCACCAACATACTGAAAATCCTCGGTTGGATTGTTTCTGATAACATATTTGCTAAAGATTTTTCTCAATTGGGTCCCTGACTTATAGATGAGAGTAGACATATTTGTCGAAAGAGGACATGCTGAGGATTTATGAATATATTGGAGACCCAATTGGTAAAATATATTGTCTGTGACTGTGTACCCATTTGAGAAAATAATTATACATTGGGGACTGATAATAGATTTTCCCAAAAATAAAGAGTCCACTTCTAAAACATTAAGGGCAGGCCCTTTACACTGTAGTGGTTCAGACCTGCATAGCCCAACAATGGCAGACAACAGCAAGAATCAACAAGACAGAGGCAAAGAACAGTATGGTGTCCTTCTTTACCACAAATAAACAGAAATCGCTTATCTCAATTCACTCCTCTCCTTCTACAACTCCAACTGCACCTCCCTCTCTCTCGTTGGCCTTGTCCGCCTCTCTCTCCATGGTGTTAATGTCACTGTACTGCACTCGACTCAATAAGCCCATCTTCATTTTACATCTCAAAGTTTGAATCTTTTTGGTCATTAAATTTTGGGTTCCCTTTTTTTTCTTCAATCAAATCACAATCTCATTGGAAAGTTTGAAACTTTTTGCTTTATAGAATTTTGGGTTTAGCATTTTAAGTTCAATTTTGGTAAAATTTGGAACTTTTTGCTTATAAGAATATTGGAATTCTTTTTTTTTTCTTTGCTTTAAGGTTGGTGGCAAGTTTTCTTCATTGTAGAAGAATATTGAAGCAGTGAAAGCTTTTAGTTTATTTGAAGGGACTGATTTCGAGCTTGCTTCTTGTCATTTTCCACTGAATGATAAGGTTGCTCATGAATGTGGCTTCACTTTCCATTCGCATTGTCAGGTATGAATCTTTGTCTTATTAACCTTTGGTTTCTATTCTTATTAACCTTCTGGTATTGGATAAGTTTTGTTTTGTATTTTATTGCGTTTTGGTGTGGCTGGGAATTGGTTACTTTCAGTCCTTGCCCTCTTGCGAAAGCACCTGATGTTTCAAATGCTGGTAGGCATTTGTCCGCTGCTGAGTTCCATTCTGTTCTTCAAAATGCTGGTGAGTTGTGATTTCCTTTTTGATTTGCTTTACCTTTTGGTTTGCTTTCATTTTATTGGCTTTGTTTATTCTTGTTTTTTATATTTTGTTCTCTAAATTTGGTGGTGGTGTTTTGTTATAGAGGGAATGGATGAATGGTAATGGTATGAGTTGGGCGATTTTGCATATGTTTCTCAGGGAAGCTTGGAGATAAAGAAAGTGTAGCTGATGATAAAGGTCTTGTTTTATTAGATGCAAGAAATTTGTATTAGACAAGAATTGGGAAGTTTGACTCGCCAAATGTGGACACTTTGGATCCAGGAATCAGGCAGTATAGTGATCTGCCATCCTGGATAGATGATAATTCTGAAAAATTGCGAGGAAAGAATGTCCTGATGTAAGTGCTTGTTCCAAAATTGACATTTTTGGGTGTTTTCTTGAACTTCACTTTCTATTTCCCTTCCGATTTGAAAAACCATGATCTCATGATTGAAATTCTATGCAATTATTACTTCAACACGCTCATTGTTCCACTCTTGTCTTAACATGTTCTGGTGTTGTATAGGTATTGCACTGGAGGAATCAGGTGTGAGATGGCATTGGCCTATATTAGGTTGAAGGTGCTGGATTTGAAAATGTATTTCAGGTAAGCTCTGGCATTCAGCTAGCTAGTGTTGCATTTACCTTGATCATAAGACCCGGAAGAAGTTAGGTCTTGATTGTTGATTGTGATAACAATATATTTTGCAATGCTTGCTTTGTTGCAGTTGTTTGGTGGAATACGGCGTTATTTAGAACAATTTCCTGATGGTGGTTTTTCAAAGGAAATAGTTTTGTTTTTGATCACCAGTATGATTCCTTAGAGTAAACATGGCTCTATTGATTTTAAAGTTTTTACCTTTTCCTTCGGTGAATGCATAATGATGTGGCTTTTGTTGAACTTTCTGGTGATCAATAAAAAAAAAAAAAGAACTATCATGTCAGTTTTGCCCAGTAATTTTGTTTGGTGACTTTAGGATTTTCTGTTAGGAGCTCAGATACAAATATCTTGGGAACCTGCCTTCTCCATGGCTTGTCCTTTGACTCCTCACGATGTGTATGCTCATGTTGTAGAATGCTAGTTTTTGTCTGTGATTGTTGTCGGGTAAAGTATTGATGGCTAGAATCCTTCTGCTGTTGAATGTTAAGATGTTTGACCATTTAAGCATGTCATCCCTATCATAGTTTAGCTAGTTTCATCTTTCCCAGTGAATAATCCAAGAATGTTAAGCGATGCTTCTGAACTTTTATCTAAAGGGAAACTGAAAATAATTGCTATTCAGATTTTCTTTTTGCCTTTTAAAAACAATCATTGCCTGATTTCTATGTAGTTTGATGAACTATTTATTCTCTTCAATTCCACTTAAAGGTTTCAGTATTTTGTTGGTTCTTATTTGTTAATTTGTGGGTGAGCAGAAGGAGGAAGCTGTTTTTGTTTGTGAGCTATGCCTGAAACATGGAAAGGGAGTTGAGTCAATTGTTGCTGAAAATGGCGAACAACTAGATATATTGCCACAATTTGAACTCAAAACCATTTCCTCAAATACTGTCCTCTTGCCTCAACTGCTTGGGGGACTGGTTAAGGTCTGTCTCCTTATCACTTGGATCCTTCTGGTTCCATGTTTATCATGTTAACACTCAGTAAAATGCTAGCTCTCTGTGCTAATAGTGAACATCTCTCTGTCTTTTTGTCCTGTTACATCGTTACATTTTGTTTTCTTCTTCGTGAACTTTGGTCTGAATGTAATTCTTCATCCAATAAAGCAGGTGCTAGGCCTCCAATAAAGCTAAGAATCTTGTGCATGCATGGGTTTCGGCAGAATGCCTCTGGTTTTAGAAGAACTGCATCATTAGCCAAGAAACTTAAAGGCATTGTTGAGCTCATCTTTGTTGATGCACCCCATGAGTTGCCATTCATATACCTGCCTGTTTTCTCTGAACTAGAGTGCAGTGATGAATCGTCACTTTCATCACAGCAATTTCTTCCCTCAACAGAAACTTGCAGGGGCAAGTTAGCTCGGTTGATCGCACCTGATTGCAAAGGAAGGAGTGTCACTGATTGGAAAAAGGCAGATAGTCTATTTGATCCCCTCCGGTATCAGCAGCAAACTGAAGGGTTTAATGTATCACCATCATATTTGAAGACAGTATTCTCTCAGGATGGGCCATTTGACGGGATACTGGGATTTTCATGAGGAGCAGCGATGGCTACTTTACTTTGTTCACAAGGGAGGCTAAAGGTTGACATTGATTTCAGATTTGCAATTTTGTGTGCTGGGTTTGCTCTTCCACTAGCAGAGATCGATCGCAGATCAATCAACTGCCCTTCTCTCCATATATTTGGTAGTGTTCCAGGCAAGGACAGGCAGATTGAAAACAAAACCAGCAGAGAACTTGCTTCCTTATTTGAAGATGACTGCTCAGTTATTATTGAGCATGATTGTGGTCATATCATTCCTACCCGGAGTCCATACATTGATGAGATTAAAGGCTTTCTTCAACGCTTTCTCTAATGCGATTAACAACCCTTTGTAAACCAATATTGTTACTTCATGATGGCTTCTCAGTTATATTACTGAGCATGATACAATTACTGATTACACCATCTTTCTAAATTCGATTTTAGAAAGATGGCTTCTGCTTTTGTGCTTCAGCTCACTAAGTTTCTGGAGGATGTTTACTACTGGCCAATACAATTCATTTCAACTTATTTTTTTCAGTTTCAATCACTTGATTATAATACATTTCATGTCATTGTCAAGAGACTAGTAAGTTTGACTTAAAGTGAAGTGTAGACTTCACCTTCTGAGGAGTATATTACTGTGAAATTTCAACAACCAACAGCTTTTCATTTTCATTTGCACTGTCTTGATTAAATATCCACTTTACCAAATATAACCTGATAAATTAATAATCTTGATTAAATATTTTTTTAATTTCGATTTAAATTTGAACTTGAAATTTAAATAATATATTAAATATCGATTAATCAATAAATTCTCATTCTCCAATATTTTCTTTTTACTAAACTTGAAAAAACAAATTATGAACCAATAAATCTCTTTTCCCCTAAACACACCGTTTTAAGCATCCAGGAGAAGGAGAAGGAGGAGACAAGAAGGAATGTTCTTTCAAAAAAAGAAAAACTAGAACTAAATTTCTTTCTTAAACCCTAAACTGAGACTTTATGATATGCGCACCGTACAGAGTCTGTACTGGAGGAAAAAAAACAGTTATACTTCTGTCACATAGAAGACCAGGCAACAGAACACACAGGTTCTTGAAAGTTGAAACTGAAAACTAAGAACCAACAAAGATGCAGATTCTTGTACGGAAGTTACTGCAGAGAGCTACTCCCTTCAAACAAGTACAGTGCTTTTCTTTCAAAATCACTTCTCATCTCACATTTCAATCTTTTTAGTGCTTTTGTCTGAGTTTTGGACTAAAATATGAAGTGGGTTCTTATCAAATAGTGTGAAAGATTGTTACTTTACCATCTGAAAATTGTAGATATTGGTTTTACGGGTGTTTGTTTTTATACTCTTCTTTTGTTTTTCCCAATTTTGAAATTTGGGTTTTTTTCAAGTTTGTTTTTCGAGTTCTTTGAGCTATGGTGCACATTGTGTTTCATTTTTTCAGTTTGTGCAAGTTTAGTGCTTGTTATTGCATTCATATGTCTACGAGGAGTGTAGTGATAGTTTTCTTTGAAGAATAGTGCAGTGACAGTTTTATTTGATCTGTTGTTACTGAAGCTATTATGCGATCGGATGTTGCAAATTTGAGTTTTGATGTTGGCTAATGTGTGTAGTTTTTCTGGCTTCCGATAAACTGTTTAATTTTTGTATTATGTTGTAAATGAGGTCACTGATTTTACTCTATTAGCGTTTTTTATCAAGTTCCTATATGGTTCGTCAATTGTAGTCAGCTGGTGGTGCAAATTGGTCCACTGATATCTTGTCCCCATTGTCAGTGTGCCCCTCCCCTTCAAGAAACAGCTGTGAACTTTTTTTTTTTTTGGTGAATTTGGTTTTCAGGGTATTGTTCGCCGCACTTATTCCACAAATAAGGTCCATGATATTGGACAGCCAACTCCTGCAACTCATCCTCAGGTGCTACTGCTTAACACGCACTTACACATGAGATTCCTATGCTTGGTGCATGCCTTGCGAATGTCACGTTACAAACTTGCAATCATATGATTACAAAAAATGTTTGATGTTTTGAATGATGAAACTGCATATGCCTACACTCCAAATAAAGGGAGTTATGCATACCTTTTTGAGTTTTAGTTGGCTTCAGATTACACTTATTTTTCCTTCCAAAGTTAGTGAACCTATTTCTGTTTGCCTCGGCAGTTGCTAAAGGAAGGGGAGATCACACCAGGCATAACTACTGAGGAGTACATCTCAAGAAGGAAAAGGTTGTTGGAGCTTCTTCCGGAGAAAAGTTTGGCCATCATTGCAGCTGCTCCTATGAAGATGATGACCGATGTTGTGCCTTACACATTTCGACAGGATGCTGACTACTTGTATATCACTGGGTGCCAACAACCTGGTGGTGTGGCAGTATTGGGTCATGAATGTGGTTTATGCATGTTCATGCCAGAAGCAACACGTCATGTATTCCCCATCTTGCATTATAGAATTTTCATGATAGCTACTGATAATTGTTATATTTTACCTACTTTTTTCAGAATGAGTTAAAACTCCTGCAAGGTTTGGCCCATTGGACTTGCAGTTTAGAATAGAGTATCTAATTAAATGAATTGCTTAGAAGTTATTGAGATGAGCTTGTTACATCAATCCATGCATATAATCTCTGAGTGGCACTGCAACATTTTGTAGATTGATTATGTAGTTATTTGAGTGGCAGACAATTTATTTCTTTATTGTGTGTGTCAGGATGTTATTTGGCAAGGAGAAGTCGCAGGTGTAGAAGCAGCATTAGAGTCATTCAAGGCAGAGAAAGCACATCCATTGAGCAAATTACGTGATGTGAGATGAATACTTTGGTGATGTTGGAAATTATTATAAATGCATCAATGTAACCATATTTGTAACTTGGATGGTGGAATTCTCCTTTCACCAACGGAAATGCTGCAGATCCTTCCAGGTATGATAAGGGGGTCCTCAAAGCTGTTTCACAACATGCAGACGGCCACACCAATGTATACAGAATTGGATGATTTTCAAAGGGCAGCTCTGACTGGCAAAGTGAAAGACCTTTCTAATTTCACTCATGAGCTGCGATGGATAAAATCACCTGCTGAGCTTAAGTTAATGAAAGAAGCTGCATCAATTGTCTGCCAGGTACCTCCAATCATACATTCTTGCCAACTTGTTTTTAAATGAGCGTTTGCTTGATTATTGTCTTCTTTTCTGTTGAATAATTTGATAAAACTACTCGCTGCTTTCTGCAATAATTAAAGAGAGATGCATTATGGATAACATTCATTCGAAGACAGAAAAAAATAATTTATACAGTTGTTTCATATCTAAATATATTCATTAGACTAACGTCCTTCTTGGTTTACATAAAAATGGCCCCACTGGTTGATAGCAAAGCACTGTCCAGCCATGCATCTCTCATTTGTTAGACAGAAATTTCAGAATTTGAACACTTTCAGAGACTTTTATTTGCAGAGTTAGAGAGCCTACCTCAATCCAATTCTTTCATTTGTTTCTCTTAGAACTAAATTCTCTCGAACAAATATGCCTCTTTCCAATTTTCTTGCTGAGCGAAATTTTATTTGATTACCATGCCTGGTAAATTGACTTTTTAGTGATGCGAACAAGAATAATGGCCTATGTAGTACTAAAATTAGTGTCATTTTTGGTGTTGTATAGGGTCTTTTGCAGACAATGTTACATTCCAAGATGTATCCTCATGAGGGCATGTTAGCAGCAAAAATTGAATATGAAAGCAAAATGAGAGGTGCCCAGAGGATGGCGTAAACTTTTTCACCTTTTATGATCTGATTGAATTGTTCTTTTATCCACTTTTACATGCTCTATTCTTATACTTGAGACTTGAATTCTACTTCTTAAACATACTTCATTTCTGTTTTCATGACAATTTCTGGATATTGTCTCCACCAGATTCAATCCTGTGGTTGGTGGTGGATCTAATGGTAGTGTTATACATTATTCCCGAAATGATCAAAAAGTAAGTTCCTATATGGAAAGCAGAAACTAAGTATTCTTCATCCGAAAATAGACTAATAAATGTAATTGACACATTGATATGACCCTTGTTTTTATGTGTCCTCCGCTTTGATTTTGCAGATTAAAAATGGTGATCTTGTTTTGATGGATGTTGGGTGTGAGTTACATGGTTATGTCAGTGATCTTACACGTACCTGGCCACCCTGTGGTAGCTTTTCTTCAGTACATGTATGCGATAATAAATGTTGATTCATGTTCTTATCTATTGAGAATGTTATGAAGTACTTGGTAGTCTAGTTTTGAAATTATGTAGTGGCACTGGGAAGTTTGCACTTGTCTTGAGCCAATCCTCAGTAAACTAGCCAATACAGAGGGATTCAAAATAATCGCATAAATTTTTCTCGTCATACTAATTCATGAAAAATGCTATCCTCCTGAAATCTTGCATATGTCCTTGTTGCAAGTTGCAAAATTGTGAAACCTGTGGACTGTCAATGACATTGTTCCTGTATGCAAACTGAATTCCATGAAATTGTGATATGCATTTGTATTCATGCTTGGTATACCTGCAAATTGCAGATGTAGTTGGGCTAAGATAGGGTGAAAAACTGCTGGATGTGTGTGCATGGACACAGGCAATACAAATCTTTCCTTTTTGAGGGGTTTAACTATGGCTGGCTCAAGTTTGTGTATGCATTTCTTTGCATGTGTAATGTCAATCTTTCTATGTATACTAACACTGCATGAATAATGATTACCTTATGTCTAGATACATGTTTTAAATTTATACTTGCATTGTAGATTTGTAGTAAATTGAAAAATGATCTTCTCACTTCTCACTCTCTTTATTGTACTAAGAAATAAGCATGCACACAACCTTCAGCTTGCTTTATTGGAATTTTCAAGTATTTCTATTTTCAATTCCTTACTTCAGCCAAATGAGCCTAGTAACAAAGCTGATGGTTTGGATGTGCATTTCTCAGGAAGAGCTTTACAATCTTGTACTTGAAACAAACAAGGAAAGCATGAAACTTTGCCGACCTGGTGTTAGCCTTCGGCAAATTCACAATTATTCGGTATGACCTTGAAATCTAGATTTTCTTTGCATCTAGATGTTTCTATGGGAAAAACTGAAGGATGGTACCAGTGATTTAGTTTGTGAATCTTGGATTGTGTTGATTAGGAGTCTGAATGCAATTGTAGGCCTAAATTTGCATCTTGGTGATAGATCCATATAATTCCTGAGATTTTCTGATGCTCCAATTGATTTTCAGCTCAGTTGACTAGCTTTGCTGCTTTGGTCAATCTTCCCTCATACTATGATTTATTTTTTTTTCTACAAATTGTTGCACTTGTTGTTCACTCTTCCACATGAGTCCTCGTTCACTATTTTGGGCACTATTACTCCTATGAGCATGCCGAGGATAATCTCTGTCATTTATCATATCTTGTATTTCCATTTTCAAGACAAAAATTAGATATGTGAATGCTATACTATATTTTTCAACCTGATTTCCTTGGTAATGCTTATACAAGTTTGGGATGGATATGGGCTTGGGGTGGCCTCAAATTCAAGTCTTAGAAGGAAAAAATATAACATCCAATCGCTTTAGTGGTGTGAGAGTTACATAGATTAGTTGCCTTCTTCCCATGTTGCAGTGTATATTTGTTGTATATACTTGTATGTTGTAGCGAACAAAGCTCGTTTATCAAGAAACATTTCCATTTTCCAATAATGTTGTATGCTTGGATAGGTTGAGATGTTGTGTAAAGGATTTAAGGAGATTGGAATTTTGAAGGGTAGTGGAAGCAATTCCTACCATCAGCTGAACCCAACTTCAATAGGTTTGTCTCATCTTATTTTGGTTATGCTGGTGATTCTCTATAAGTACCTTTTATCTTTTAGTTTCTAGATTACTGTTATGGCAATAAAGCAGATTCCATCTTCCAAATCGACTTTGCATTAATCTCTTCTTTGTATTTGCTTTATTTTGTCTAGGTCATTATCTAGGGATGGATGTCCATGATAGTTCTAACATCAGCTATGATCGTCTATTGAAGCCAGGTGTTGTAAGTACTCTCCACCGATTCAACTGACTAGTTAATTTATTTGTCTAAAAAAGTCAAGTGGGGTCCATATGAATAGGATATATATCATAAGGTTAACTGATTTTAAATTTAAAGCATCAAGTTTATTTCAAATAATTCTATAAAATATGAACGTTTTTTCTGTTTAGAAAAAGTTTCAAGATTCATAGTTTTATACGTAGTATGTAATTAATAATTTCTTTTTTCCCTGGGCAGGTTATAACAATTGAGCCAGGAGTCTACATCCCATCCATTTTTGATGGTCCAGATAGGTACTTCTCACCATAAAGAAATTATAGCTTCCCACAAAAGCCATTAGGATGAATCATGCCATGAATAAGCTAGTTGCTTTGCAGCTTTCAGAGTAAACGTGAACTTGTGCAAGCTGCTTGGATATACTTCATGTTGAACCACTTCAACACGGAAAACTTAAATATGAAAATCTCCTGCTAGCCAAGTAAAAAAAATATATATTGAAGCTAGCCTAATTCATTGTTGACTCTATAAAATTTGAAGCTATAAAATTTGAAGCTGAACCCAATTCCCTTATAGCTAAATACTTTATAAGAAGAAGGTGCTTATAACTGCACTCGAGGATGTCTTTATGCAAGGACTAGGCAGATGAACACACTGCACTTGATTTTGCACTTTTTGTGTTTGGCATGTGTTTGCTAGATTGGTTTGTGATACAGTAATGATGTTTGTATTTTTTTAACCTATCTGCCTCACTGTTCCTAATCTTTGACAATTATTGTCCCAAACTTCATGTATTATTTTTATTGAATTCGACTTTTGCTTCACAGTTTAGTAATAACTGATAAGCAATACTTTGCGGTTAATTTCCAATTCTTTATTATTTTGTCTTGTGAAATTCTTTATATTTAGTTTGTCTGCATGCTGGATGCTGTAATGTAAATGTGAGAACAATGTTCATATAGATAATTTTCTTATAGACTCTTCATATTGATACTTAATGCAGGTATAGAGGTATTGGGATAAGGATCGAGGATGAAGTCCTAATTACTGAAACTGGTTATGAGGTAAAAACCAAAATTAACTTCTCAATGCCAGTCAAATTCTGGTTCTCTTACAACTAGAGAAGAGTGGTTTTTTAATTTATTAGCAGCCCTTCTGTTCACTTTTAGTTAATTTAGGCATGCTTCGACAATTGGTGCACATTGTTTTTATTCTTTGGTGGGCATTGTTTTATTCTTTGGATGACAAGTAGGACTTGAAGCAAGACCTCAGTCCTTCATGTAGAGAGTACCACTGAACTAGAAAATCAATTGATGACAAGTTATGCACTGATACATCTGTATTTTCATTGCTTCATTTTCCCAGGTCTTAGTTTTGATATTTCTTCAAAAATAACGTGACTTCTCAAAAGACCGTCTGAACAATTAAAATCAGAGAAAATAGCAGGATACTGACCCTATCATTATAATATCATTGCTTGAAACAGTTATGTTTGACAATCTTTGGATTTTACTATGCTTTCTGGTGCTGGCTTTAGGTCCTGACTGGCTCCATGCCGAAAGAAGTAAAACACATAGAGTCCTTGTTGAACAACTACAGTTGTGGAAATGGAATGGAAGCTCAAAATAATCTGGAAGCTGCTTCCAGTTGATCCATTTGAAATGGTGTAGGGACAAGACTATGTATTATTGGCCTGAGTTTGAACTCCAAAATCGTTTAAACACATGGGGCCCTTGCTACATAGCTAAAGTGATGTGATTGGAATACCGAGTCAGAGTAATTTAGAAGCTGGTTCCAGTTGGTAATTTCCCTTGAAATGTTGTAAAGGCAAGACAATGGCTTGTTGGCTCATTTGACTCCACAGGTATTTTTTAATTGTCATCCTTGAGGCCTTTTTCCTCGTGTATGCACCCCCATATTTTTGTGTAACTTTTGATCGTACTCCATTAATGCCATGTTTCTGGTGCGTTCATTTTATCATGCAATACCCAATAAATGGCTCTGGCCATGCTCACTCCAAGCCTCTGTATCTCCGATACTTGTCCTCTCTTCTCCCCAATGAGATATGTTACCAGTTACCATGCATGGATTTAAGGGGTGACACTCGACAGTGGCGAACTAATCTGAACTACGTTGTTGCGGATTAGTTAAGCATTCATTCGAGTTTGGTAATAAAATGAAAACCTTCCATCATCCTGGGAACATGGGTGGGGGAACCCAGATGATGCAGCTGGATTGTTGGTTGTGAAGAAACCAGCTTTTAATTTACATATCTAGCGTTTTTTGGAGATGGAATTTTTTAAAGTGTTTTTAACTTGAAAATATATTAAAATAATATATATATATATATATATATATATATATATATATTAACATATCAAAATAACAATAAAATATTAATTTTGGACACGTTTCTCATCTACTAACTAACACTGGACTGATGTTACCTTTCTTCAATGCTGGTCTGCTTACATCTGGGGCTCACAACATCCAAATAAATTTTGGTTAACAGGGTCACGGTTGGTTTAGTTAGAATCGATTTAATAGGTTAGGTCAAAATTCCTACTCAAAACTAATGCCAAACTACTATAGTTGAAGCCTTCGATCAATTTAATGGATCGGACAAGTTAGGATCAATCTTGTTCTAATTTCATAATTATATGGTTGAAACCCTGGATCAATTTAATGGATCGGACAAGTTAGGATCAATCTTATTCTAGTTTCATAACCATATAATTTAATCACGAAGGCATTATTGTATGAGCCTCGTTCATCATGTTCACAGTGTCGTCATATTATGACCATATGGTTTAATCATGAAAAAATCATTATACGAATCCAGTTCATCATGTTCACGCATACAAAATGTTGCGTCCCAAGATGATTTTGTGATGGATTTCACACAGTTTATGTGACTGGAATCACAACGTTGTCTTCAAATCATGGTTAGTTTGGTAACATGTGTTCTTGCCCTTGATTGATCTCAAACATTTACATCTTTTAAGCATTTTTCTACCAAGATAAATTTACAGACAATATTGCTTCAAGTGTATAGGTGACAATTCAAGGCTTTCTTTGCTCAAAACGTTTTTAGTTTTTTTTTTTTTGATGCATGGAGGAGGGACAAGCCCCAAGGCCCTTTTTATTTCCAATTGCCTGTACATGTAATGTACCCAGAGTTAGTTTCTTGGCGAAATTCTACAAGAACCAGGAAACCTTAGATGTGTTTTATGAGTGCTTGTTTTCTGCCACCTCTCTCAATTGTAATAGAGATGTAGGCAACTACCTCCAACCAACCTCTTCTCCTTTAATTTTGCCATGAATTCTTCAACCATCTCATAAATGCAAGCATCTTGCTAGCATGACACCCCATCTGGTTCACCTAAATTACAATTTTGATGGGTTTGGATTTGACCCAAGAAACACATGATCAAAGTTGCAGCTAAACAAAATCAGGAACCATTGACTTGAAAATGACTCGTAGATAACATTTATAGGCCACACGCAAAATGGTGTTTCGGCAAATTTGTGTGCACACAAGGGTAGATGTCAAACCTGGGTGCTATATCAAGGCAATAACTTTCCACCCTTTCCTGCACACATCTCTCACAAGGTAATCTCCTAAAGAAGTTAAAACAACTTAACAAGTTTTCTGAGGAAAATGTCTCTTGTCACAGAAGAGATCAAATCCAAAGCTGAGGTCTACTATGGAGATGAAATGGGAAAAGAGAAATCGCAGGAGCTGCTCAAGGAAGTAGGCTTGCCAAATGGTCTTTTGCCTCTGCATGACATTTTAGAGTGTGGGATTGTGAGGGAGACAGGGTTTGTGTGGCTCAAGCAAAAGAAGAGCATAAACCATAAGTTTGAGAAGATTGGCAAGCTTGTTTCCTATGCAACTGAAGTCACAGCTTATGTTGAGCCCAAAAAGATCAAGAAACTGACTGGTGTTAAGACCAAAGAGCTCTTGGTTTGGATCACACTTTGTGATATCTCTTTGGATGATCCACCAACTGGAAAGATGACTTTCAAGACTCCTACTGGGCTCTTCAGGACTTTCCCTGTGTCAGCTTTTGAGGTTGAAGAAAAAGGTAAAGGAGCAGCTAAGGGAGCCATGGAAGTGAATGGAGCTGTGGAGGTGAAGGAAGCCTAATAAGGTTCTTAGTTTTCAGTGATAAGTGGCCTATATCTGCTGTCTTACTATCAATTTCAATGTATTATCACCTCCTGCTAGTGTTTACTGGTAATAAAGTACATTATAGTGTCATTTCTCAATCATGTTATAGACAAGATCACAGCATGGACACTGGAGTGGTCTAAACTCTAAATGTATGCTGTTTTCTTAGCTTAACATGATGAGAAAAGATGAAATGAATCAAATTATGTTTCCAATTTAACCTTTAATGAATCCCATGTTTATGATTTGTATCAATTGTGAGTCCATGATCTCAGAAGTCTGAACGGGTGATAATTATGAATTTTTCACTTGGAATGTTTGGCAGGGGAAAAGTTGAAACGGGCAGTTGGAAATTTAATGGAGAATATGTCATTTTGCCTAAATTTTGGTCCAAGCATCGAAGCTCACTTTTTGCCTTTTTTCATTGTCTATGTTGGTCCAGCATGGACCCTAGCTATGATTCCATAAACCTTCCTCTATAAATCCATGGAACAAAAATTGCCTATTTTTTGATCTATATGCATTGATTCCATTGAATTTCATCAACACGTTACCTATTGTGGCTGGACATTGGTGTAGACTCTAATCTGCGTACTGCCATAAATCTATTTCGCAGCATTCACTTTCATAGCAGTAAACATATAAAAGCTCCCAAGTCCTGTCCTTGGCCAAGGACTATAAAAAACCTAGAGTCAAAACAGGAGGGGAACAATAGATGTCGGTGGTCCATTTAAGATAACAAATGGCAAAACCAATATTAAAGAATCAGATGCAGGCACCGGTTACAGAAAACTCCCTGGAGCTAATAATGCCATAAGAACGAGTGCAGAGAAGCAATTGGGGGTTCAGCTCTATATGTAGAAAGAAACTTCAAATGGCATCAAGAAATGTAGCAATACAGTTGTCTTATGTTTTGATGAGCTCGGTTTTAAGGTTGCACTAGAGAGGTTTCATGCATAATGAACAGAGACATCTTTGAAGATGAATAGTAATATAGTATCAGTTTTTTAGTATAGTAATTCAGCCGCAGAATCTACAACCCCAGTCGGGTAAGAAAACTCAAGATATTCCACTGCCCCTACCATAGGCCAGGGAAATGGAGATTGACATGGATTACAATGTATATATACACCAAAGCCGCAGGTTCTCTCACCAAGCTCTACTACTTTCTCCAGCAATCACAGCTTCAAAGCCTAAAAAAATGAATACGAGGTAAAAAGCATATTCGGCAGCACCGGAAAACATGAAAATAATATCAGACTTGCCAAAAATCATCTAAACCTCTCTTAGTGCACACGTGAGGCGTTCATATTCATGGAAAAGAGAAACATTAAAAAAAAAAAAGACTAATAAAGTCAAAGTATGAAAGACATACATGTGAAGGAGCGACCCATTTGCCATTGATCCAGTCCTGATGTGGCCTTAAGTCAGAGTGCTTAAACTCTAATTCCTCACCGTTATCCTTGAAGTAGACAACATACTTTGGGAAAGTATTTACCTTAGAAACTACACCCACCCACCAGACATCATTGTACAGAGCATCAACTTCTTCCAGCTTCTTGAAGTGATCAACAACTACAGTTTGTGGAGGTGGAGGCCTTATGTGCATAGTGTTAACCTCTTCCCTCAGAAAACCACTATCATCTTCTGTTCTCAAGCTTTTGTACTCAACAAGGTACTTGTCCTTCCCCACTGGTTCAACAATACTAGCAGCAAACCAAGCACCTTTAAAACCATCTTCGTCGCTGCTAACCTCAACTAGCATTCCCTTGCTAAACTTCACATCTTTCAGTGATTCAATAGGCTTCACTGGTGTTGTATTGGGCACTTTCTGCAATTCCAGATTCAAGAAGCCGATAAAGGTCTATAGCAAAACATACCCGAGAAAGACAAAACACACAGAATGAAATAAAAGTGTTGGTGAATACAGCATTGCAGGTGACTCTCATTGTAAAGATGTGAAAAGCTGGAAATGTTTCTCATTTTGACCAAAAAGTAACTAAGTTGGTGAAACCAAAAGTGAATAAAACATTGATTGAGTTAGCATGTCCAAGGACAGCTCATCCTAGAAAGTTTTTCCACTTTTTTTAGGTACACACACACACACCAGAAAGTGTACCCAAATGCACATTTCTTCTTTTGTATTTCCATTTCCTTCGGGCTGTGTGTGAGTTACTGCCCACAATAGTCCATGTTCTTCAAAAAGTAAAAGAAAATCCCTCTCCCAGTCCTAAGATAGTTGCCATACAAACAGAAATTATCTTTTCATCCAGGAAATACTTTTAATCAGAAAAAGTTGAGGCATTGGCTTAGATTTCACATCACATACTAAAATAAACAGATAATCTAGAGATGATGGGACACTAAAAATGAAAGTCCAAGCTTCCATATCATCGTCTAGGGTCAATTTTCGCAAGACCCACAAGCTATTTCCCTTTACCCTTAATTTATCAATAAAACCCAAAAATTACTCAAACCATTTCAATGGAAACAAAAATAACCAAATATACACAATAAGAAGCCAAGGGTAAAAATGCTATGGAACATCCTGATTTGCTCAAAGAATAACTTCATTTTCATTAGTTTCCATTCCTTCCTCTAAAACTTATCAAGGACCAGGACTCCTAAGACATGCAAGTACACCCATAATCACTGAGGAGGGGGGGGGGGGGGGAAAGTATTACAAGCTAAAAATTA
>Ga0307515_10003921_pt1 | contig 31046 bp, 8 predicted proteins | sample 17_EM_MG_FD_194513 | JGI IMG/M metagenome (GOLD analysis project Ga0307515, IMG submission 194513) | Populus trichocarpa ectomycorrhiza microbial communities from riparian zone in the Pacific Northwest, United States - 17_EM | ecosystem: Host-associated > Plants > Roots > Unclassified | place...
TAGAATCTCTTAATTTTAGCAACTTAATAATAAAGTCCTATAATATGACCTCCTATAGTCTCTCTAGTATTTTAATAGGTTGTAGCCCTTTATATGGCTTATACCTTATTAGTTTATTTCTCTAGCAATCTAGATACTTTCTAGTGACCTTCCTGGCTATCCTTTAGATTCCGTTAATAATATACTTCTCCTAGAGTTTTAACACTAAGCCTATAGCTCTGTTATGTCCTTAAGTTAGTCCCTTATAAAAATCTTCCATAAATTACTCTACTATGCTCTTTAGGATGTACTTTACTTTTTTTTTTTGTATATATCTAACTATGGATCTTCTAGCTGTGTTTCTAGAATCCTTTGTGCCTAAAAGCTCTCTAGTAACTTGTAAACTTTCTCTAGTTTGTCTTTTTAAGTTACTATAATTTTTGGATAATTGTACCTAATTAATTTATTTATATCTTTTTGCAATAAAGCCCCTAATAGCTTCTTATTATTTTATAGTTTAGCCTTTTAACTTAGCGTATTGGCTTATATGTTATCTATACCCTTAGTATACTAAATCTTAAAATAGTATTCTATAAGTATCTCTGCCTATCTAACCTGTCTTTAGTTAAGTTCCTTTATTATTAGGAATCCTATTAGGTTCTTATAATCCGTCTTAACTATAAATGGTTTCTCTATACCTTATAAGAATACTCTCTATTTCTTTAGTACTGTAACTATACCTAATAACTCCTTATTATAGATGTTATAGTTTAACTCTGGTAGTGTTATCTTCCGACTATAGTATGCTACTAGATGCTATCTATCTAAATGCTTTTATATAAAGTATGCTCCTAGTATAAAGTCTAATATATCTATTTTTATAACCGTCTCTAGACCTAGTTAATAGATCTTAAGAACTAGCTCTTAGGTAAATAACCTCTTAACTTCCTTAAATAGTTCTTATTGCTCCTTTCCCTATACCTATAGTTCTTCTTTCTTTATTAACCGCGTAAATGGCTTAATATCCTTTAACCATTACGCTATAAACCTTCTATAGTAATTGCAAAACCCTAAGAATAATCTTAACTATATAACGTTCTCTAGTTCCTACTAATTTACTATAGCCTTAATCTTTTTTAGATCTATACTAAGTTGGCCTAGTTTGATAATAAATCTAACAAAATCGGTCTTCTTGGTAAAGAACTTATATTTCTTAATTACTACTAACATCTGTTCTTCTTATAGTCTCTTTAAGACCTATTTAACGTGTTCTCCATATTCTTCCTTATTTATTAAGTAGATAATAATATTATTAAGATATATTATAATAAATTCATCTAAGTATTCTCCTAATATATTGTTAATTCGCTTCTAAAATGTTGCTAGTGCGTTTATAAGCCCAAATTATATAACTAATGGTTTATACAGTCCTTCCTTTAACCTAAAGGCTGCCTTCTATTTGTCGCCTTTCTTAATCCTAATCTAATAGTACGCCTATCTCAGATCTATCTTCGTAAAAATTTACGCATTGCCTATCCTGTCTTAGATTTTGCTAATTAAGGGTAAAGGATACCTATTCTTCCTAGTAATGCTATTTAACTATCTATAGTCGATATATAGCCTTAGCTTACCATTTTTCTTTAGTACGAACAATACTGGATAACCCGCTAATGACTGCGATAGTTTAATATATCCCTTTTATAAGTTCTCCTAGATAAACTCTTTAAGTACTCTACCTTCCTCTTTGGTAAGCTTATAGATTGGAAAGAATCTTAGACTTATTTCTAGTTCTAATTCTATCTTATAGTCCCATACTATATACTCTAATAGCTTTTTACTTTCTAGTAACTATAGTTTCTTGCTATACTTATAATATTTCCTTAGTATATAGCTTAACCCTTTTTCTATTTCTTTATAGGTTGCTCCTGCTTAGTATTATACTAACTTAGCTTATTATCGCATTTTGTGTTATTAAGTATCTTTAATATTAACTTAACCTATAATCTAATTAATCTTTAGATTATATTCCTATAACTAAGGTATTCCTAATACTGCCTTATTATTTCCCAATAGTAATATATTAAAAGATATCTCAACTAGTCTTTCTTTAATGGTTAACTGAATAGGTCCTATTTTAAGATTAATAATGCCTCCTCTATAGGCTATTAGATCTTCTAAAATTATTACTAATAAATAAGGGTGTTTTTTTTTCCTATATAGTAACCCTATTCTTTTAACTGCTGCTAGCAAGATATAGTTCCTTATTACCCCACTATCTATTAATGCCTTAAACTGTTAATCTTACTACTTAACTTATAAATTTAGGTATTGTCCTTAAATTTCTTTAAGGGTCTAAGGCTTTATTACTAGTTCCCTCTAGTCTTATAAGCCTCTACTTTTCCTAACTATTGGCTACTAGATCCTATTTATACTTAGTCTAACTTAGGCTAATACTTAGTTCGCTTTTTATCTTTAATATACTATAGATAGGTATTCTTTAGGCATTCCCACCATTATTATTTATCTAGGTATTCTTCCGTAAGGAATCTTCCTAGTTAAAGTATTAAGTCCCCTTATTCTTAAACTTCTATAGGGTACTAACCATATATATACTTAGTATTTTAATATTTCACCTTATCCGTTATCTAATATATTCTTATTAAATACTTCCGATTTTTATCCTTTAGTGCTCTATACATATTATACACATTATCTATATATACTATTCACGATAGTATATAATATACTTAGTGTCTTAGGTTAACTCTTGGCTTGTTTTTGTCCTTAAGTTTAAACCTTTCTCTTATTAATCTAAGCGTCGCAACTTCGTTTGCAGGTACTAAGATTCGCCTTTCACTTCTCCAATCCTCTAATTACTCCTCTAGATCTTTTAACGTCATAATTAAGGCCCCCTTAATATAAGTTATAGCCTTCTCTGTAATTATATAGTCTTAGATAACTTTCTTATCCAACTACATATAGAAATCTTCCCACTTATTATTATGCCTTTACCTATACCACTTTTGGTATAGCTGCTTAAGTATATACAGCTCATCCATAAGAAAGTATCTCTTTATTGCTGCGTCGTAATAACCTTTTATATGTCGTTCCTTAAACCTAGTAGAAATCCCTAGATCCTCTTTTTATTCCAGTTCGGTAAGCTACTTAGCTCTTAGTATGCCTACTTTTGGCCTATTAATAATTCTTTATATAGGTGCTCTGTCCCTTATACGTCCTAATGTGCTAGATCTCCTATCTAGTTTCTGTTCTTGCTATAAGGTAATTCTCGCTCTAAACTCCTCTATAGTTTCTTTTCTTTTACGTCTTATAAGTAGATCCTTAAAGTCTTTATACTTCTTAATCTCAGTATTAACTTTTCAATCTTTAGGCTAAACACTGTGTTCCCCTAGTAAGTCCTTTAGGTCTATATATCTGTCTCCCAGTCTAACTGCTATCTATATTACAGATTCTCTAATCTATAAAGAAGCTCCTTACCTCTTACCTATGGATGTCCTTATTCGTACTCTAAATTCTTAGTCCCTTAGATTCTTTAATCCTAAGCTTACTTCTAACTTAAGCTTAGCTCCCGTCTTAGTCTAACTAGGCGTCCGTGGTATTCTTATCTTATTTTAAAAGTCTTAAATCTTATCTATCTTATCTTAAGAATCTAATGCCTATAGGAAACTCTATCCCAAGCTTATTCGTATATCTTTAAACTAAGCTACTACTCTACTCCATTAGTTTTCGTCCGTTATAGGTCCTTAAGCTATCCTTATCCTATCTATAGAATTTTAGATCTCTCTTATCTCTTCTTAAGAATCTTAAGCCTTTAGCCTTTTGCCTTTATCGAGTAGTAAGCTAGCACTAGCAGTTATCTGCTTGCTTAATCTCTTTTAGATACTGCTCCTGCCGTCTTATAAAGCAATAGATGCCGTATCTAACGGTGTTATAATGCCCGTTACTAAACCTTACTCTATAGCAGTCTTAGTCTCTACTTCTGTTACGTTATTAAGGTTTAAATACCCCCAGTTAGTTCCTTTACTATCCTCATCACTATTAATTAATAAATACTCTAATTCTATTATTATCGTCGCTAATCATTATCCGTATGTTACTGTAACATCTTAATCTAGCTCATAAAGTCGATTTTATTCTTTATCTAACTCTCTAGTTCCTCTACACTCTATAGATTTTAGCTCCTATAGCCAATAACTTGCGCTATACTTAGCGTCTTTATGAATTCGGCATGCGTTATTATAACAAAACGCGAAACTTCGGATTAAACATTCTTTTGTTCCTCACAGTATACTATTATCCCTCTGTACATATATGTCTTCTACTAGTCGGGTTCCCTTTATTACATAGTAACTCTAACCATCTTTACAATCCCTTATAAAATAACCCTATTTCCCATAATTTATATAAGCTCCGTCTCTAAACCATTGACTTTACTATAGAGTCCGCCTAAACATCTTCTGCTGCTAAGATCCCTAGTTTAGCCTATACTCCTTAGTCCTATAATCACTAAATCCTTAACCTCTAGATTTCCATAGTTTCTTACTCCATCTCTTATAGGCTTTTTTAGTACCACTTAGGTCTATTAGCTCTGCGCCATACCATATTTTCTAACTTAGCTTTTATTGTTGCGTACTCTGCGCCTTATATAACTATAGAACTCTATCCTAACCTCTCTTAGTCTATTCCCTTTAGAAGATCCTATTATTAATCTTAATTGCTTAATCTATTAATTCCCTTAGGGTATCCGCATCTTCTATTAGAATAATTACATCCTAGACTTTAGCCTTAAGTCCCTGTTTATACTATACCATAAGCGCCTTATTATTCCACTTAACTTATATCACTAGCGTTTAGAACTGCGTTATATACTTAATTGCTAAGGTTTATTACGTAATATCTTAGAGTTTTCTTTCCGCCGTAGTCGTTGCCTTTAGGTCTCCAAACATTTATATAAGTCGCTCTACAAATCCATTCTAGCTTAAGAACATAAACTATACTTCTTAGTTTATCGTCGTCATTCCATTTACTTATATTTCTATAAGGTAAGGCTCAAACCATTTAAGTGCTCTTCCTAACAAGAATAATCCTACATACGCTATTTAACCCATAGGTGTTACCAGCTTTGCTCCTTCCTGCGCTACCTTAAAGTGCATTTACATAAGAAATCCTTTAAGCTTTAATCTTTCTCCTAAGAATCTTTCAATCAATGGTAACTTAACCTTTACTACGCCTATCCCATTAACCCTTTATTTAAGTGCCGCATTATTCTCTATTAACTAGTTAACTATTTCTTATAGTTATCCAACCGTCACAGGTTGTTGCGAGTCAGTATCTGCTATACTGGTGTCGCCTCCTAACCTTAAAGTAGTTGCCGCCGTTAATAGCATTATAGTAGCTGCTTTTAGTGGCATATTATTTAACTTATTAAAACTGTAACTAGGTAGTAATTGTGTAACGGAACCTTGTAGCAAGTACTACGGTGGGCTTATTATTAGGCTAGGTATATAGGTATTGCAAGTAAGTCAACAACGTAATAACAACTAGTCGAGTGGTTACCCAACAGATTAACTCTAATTATATTCTAAGAATCACTATAAAGGAAGGAACTATCTAGGTAGGGACTAAGGGTCCTTAAATACACAACCGTACTCCTATGAAATCCTTCTTGTACGTGATGTACGTAAGGTACGTAAGGTACGTACATTCCGTTTATTCTCCACGTTCCTTACGTAGCACATTATGTAACTCGTGCTACTATTCCTCGTCACATGGTTCTACCGGCTCCATCCTAGACCGTGCTCTTATCAACCAACTAGCTTCTTCCGACTCTTCCCCAAATAGTCGTAATATTGTACTTAAAGCGTCCGTAACAAAACTGATTTAGTATATTTTAGCTAGTAAGCTACTAGATAGCCGCCTTAAGACCTTCTTATATTAAGAGCAGTATATTATAGTTTTTTATGCTAGCTACTAAAAGTATTAGGGGTTGTTTGGTTGCAAATCAGCTCTATATTATATTTATTTAATCTATACGCCTTTTAGTGTTACCTATTTTGTAATTAGTAGCGGCTACTATACTGGCTTATTTAAATCTATAAATAAGTTAATTATTTAGTAAGCCTCCATATATAAGGCTCTAGATTTGGCTTTATATAATCTATTAGTAAGCAATTTAAGTAAGCCCTTCTCTGCTACTAGGCCTTTATTATAACTCCCTACTTTAGTATAGTAATAAAGCCTCCTTCTTATCCAACGCCCTCTTTATAATTAATGCTTTTTATACCTTTACTTACCTCCTATAGGAGCTATAGTAGAGCTATAGTAACGCCTATAACGCCCGCAATGCCTATAGGGTATAAGAATATGTATATAAGATAGATAGGCAAGATAAAAGAGGCGATATTAAAGGGCCTTATTAAAGCTGTTAAAAAAGGATTTTATATAAATAGCTCTTCTAAATCAAACGGCTAAAAAATTGCTCTTAATTATACGCTTATTATTGCCTAGTAGCCTATTACTCTTAAACAAATTAAAAGTAAGTATAATAACTATAAAAAGGACTAGAAGATATGGAAGGAGCTTTATAGCCTTTTTAGTTAGGGGTAAGACAAAGATAAAGGCATGCTTATTACTAGTAAGGTAGTTATAAAGGCCTATTTTAAGGCGAATCCTATTACTAAAAAGTTTTATACTATACTGCCTGCCTTCCTAAATCTAATATAGGAGCTATTTAACGAAGTTCTAGTAATAGGCAGTTATATAAAGTTGATTAATAAAGCAATTAAGAGCTCTATAACCCCTAAACTTCTCTTAGCGGCGGCCTTAACGTAATTAGTAAGTAACCTGGCCACGCAAGTAACCTGGCCACCTCAAAAATTAGAAAATTCATACTTTAATATCTCAACAACAACTTAATAATAAATTTTAAAAATTTAGATTTAGACTTTCATATACGCTTTGCAGCTTCTATTAAAGTTGCATAGTAATTAGTTGGGTAGTTTTTAAAATATTATAATTTAGGGGCCAAAATAAAGCCAAATTGCGATATCTTAACAACTACTAAATTAATTACTATGTAACTTTAATAGAAGCTATAAAGTGTATATAAAAGCCCAAACCTAAATTATTAAAAATTATTATTAAGTGGCTGTTAAGATATTAATATATGAATTTTCTACTTTTTGGCGGGGTTTTAAGGTAGTTAGGTTACTTACGTGGCCAGGTTACTTACCAAACACGTTATAGGTATTAGGTTTAGTAAATAAGGAAGGTAAGGAGGAGACTAAGGAGACTAAGGAGAGAGTTAATAAAGCTTTTAAGTTAGAGTTAGCTTAAAGCTCTATTAAAGGCAGTTAATTAAGCTTACCTCTAGCTAAGCATCCTAGTCCTTTTAGATTTTCCTTAGCGCTAAGTTGACTTTCTTTATTAGTTATATAGAAACGGGCTATTAAGTAAGCTACTAGAGCTACTAAATTTAGGGTAAAGCGCTAGGAAGGAAAATAACAAGTTATAGAGGCACTAGAGGAGATAGTAAAAAAGGTAATAAGAGAAATAAGGGCTATAAGAGAGTTAATTACCTAGAAGTCTCCTTAAAAGAAGGCCTCCGTAGGGTTTATCTATAAGTTTAGTAACCTAGATCCTATAGAGTAGCTAGCTATTTTATAATCTTTTAAAATAGAGTTTACTGCTGGATTATTTCTTATAACGGCTAGAGTTATAGGGCTTTAGCAAAGCTTAATTAATAATATTTTGGCTAGTAGAAAGGAAGACGCGTAAAAGAGCAAGCTTTAGGTAGGATTTTAAGTAAGACTTTAGGTAAAATCAGAGTCGCTCTTTAGAGCTATTATATATAGGCAATTAGTAGGTAATATAAGAAGGGAAACTCTAGAGATTGCTATTATAAATACACCTAAATCTACTGTATATTCTTAAGAAATTAGCCTACTAATTACCTAGCGGTAACTCTCCTATATAAGCTTTATAATCTTATTATATCTTTAGTTTATAACTATATTACCTTCTACCTCTATAAGCCCTATATCTTTCTTATCCTCTACCTTATTCTCTACCTCTAAATCGTTATTTAAATTATCTGGATTATTTATATTAATAAAGTTGTAAACTATAGCTAAAGTATATATTATATCTACTTGCGTATTTAAAGGGAGACTCTACCTACTGGCCTTAAAATACCGGAAACGATTCTTAAAAACTCCTATAGTACGCTCTACTATATTTCTTAATACTATATACTAAAGGTTATAGAGCTTCTTTGCATTCTATAGCCTTATATTTGCCTATAATTATTTATAAAGATAATATTATATACCGCAGTAGGGAGTTAAGATTATAGGCGTATAAGAGTACCTAGTATTTATAATATAATATCTACTAGATAAGGCTTTAAATCCTATAGCTCTTACTAAATTAAGGACTCTAGAGTTATAAGTAGAGCCTTTTTAACTAGCTAGAATATAGAGAAAGTTTATCTAAAAATTAACAACTATAAGAACGTTTTATAATAACCCTTTTTTTCTACGCTATAGAGCTTATCTTATATACCTACCAGTTACAGTAACTAGTAGATAAGTGCCGTTAAAAGCTCTGATACAATTGGTAAAGAAAGGATATTATTTGGGGTTATTAACAATCTCTTTTAAAGTAAAATTCTTAGGAAGTTAAATAACTTCCTTACACAATTTTAAAAGGCTAGGAAGAACTTTATACATAGCTCGATAAGATAGTAAATTAATACTAAAAGTTTAGCTAGCGGGTAAATACTTACTAGTAGATTGTTGCAGATAAGTATTAAGTTATATTACTTAGTAACCTATATAATAAATTATTAGAAAATATTTTTAGGAATATTAATATCTTCTTAACCGCTAATAAAAGCTTTATATCCTTTAAGTCGCTATATAGTTATAACTAATTAATAATAATTCATTGCTTAACGTCCGATTCGGATCCCTATTGGGCCCACGCGGACTACTCCTTATGTACATGTGGGGAGAAAACTCTATTTAAGAAAACCCCGTAATCCATCTCCCTGCCTTTCGGGACTCGCCTACGAGGCGCCTACGAGTTACCTATGGTGCTCCTACCACCTTACTTTTTGACCTCTTTAGGAACCACTGCTGCCGTAACAAGCCTACGGACGCGCTAGTATCGCAACCTTTACTCTACTACTATAGAGTTATTAAGGGGCGCCCGTTACTCGCCCTTCTACCCTTTATTATTATTTCCTTTATAACCCAGAACTGGTTTAGTACATTTTGGCTAATAAGCCACTGGGTAACCGCCTTAAGGCCTTTTTATATTAAGAGCAGTGTCTTATAATTCTCTATACTAGCTACTAAGAGTATTGCTTCTTGGTTAGTACGTAAGGGGCATAACAGTATTACGTGTTTTGGTGTCTGTCTTAGCTAACCACATTTATATCTTAGGCTACCTACTAAGACACCTACCCAGTAGAGCCAGTCTTTTAGTCCTATTATTCCTATTTTTAAGAGTATTACCATTATATTTTCTGCCTTTGTTAGGCCTTCTTAGAGCCCTAGAGTGTTTACCCCCTATGGCGTTAACTATGCTACGGCTTAGGTTCCTCTTGCCTTAGTTAGCCTCTGTACCTTTAACTCCTATACGCCTCTTTAGCGTTGGTCTAGCTAGTATTATATTACTATAGATGGTTTCCTGGCGTTCTTTTATACTCTACTTTAGCTCCTTTTCCTCTCTTACTATTATCCTTACTGGCCTTTTACGCGTCTCCCTTCCTCCTCTATATAGGCCTGGGCCCTAAAGTAGCGCCATTTTTCTTTTGCTTTCTTTACCTGTTTCTCTAATATATCTTCCCTACTTTAGGGTTATTGGTTTATTCTCCTATAAGGCGCCCTAAGATCCCTCTATAGTTTATTTAGGCGTGTCTTAATATACTTTATAATATTAGAGTTGCATTCCTTTTGTGCCCTTTATATTATAGTGGCTTTAATATATAGTTATAGGGGGGGGAATATTAGCTTCCTTCTCGAGCAGTGCTATGGCTGTTTGCTTATATCCACCTGTTATGCTCTAGAGGTAGGCTGTTTGGACCTTTTGGAGTGGTTTAAGGAGTAATTTAGGGAGACCTTTCTCAGATTCTCTAATGGCCCAAATACTGGACCTATATATTATGGTTAGCCGGACAACTACTATATATAGTAGGCGTGACCTCTAGAAGTATAGACCCTATGTAGAATTAACGATCCTAGATAATACGCTGTACTGTGCTTAGCCCTTATGGGCCGCTTACGCCGCATATGCGCTCCACCGGAGCTTACTATCTACCTATACTCCTAATACTCTTAGGCCCTAAACTAGTTAACCCCTAAAGCCTTAGATGCGAATTATATACTAGAGATCTATAGATTGGTTGCGTTTTCTTATAAAGTGGATTAGCTGGTATTTCTCTAGTAAGAATTGGACTCCATATCGCCTTGCCTATTCTATATAGGTGTTATAAGCTTTCTCTAGTGTTTTGCAATTCTCTACGGCTGTTGGCCCGTATATAATTAGGTTTGTATTGTTAACGAAGCCTATCCCCTAGGTCGCCCCTTCCTTAAAGGAGTCTAGTAGGTTGCTTATAAAGAAAAGGAAGAGTATAGGCAAGAGGGGTAATCCTTATGGTATTCCTGTTGCAACTGTAATAGGGGGGCTTTAGTATCCGCTAAAGACCAGTAATATTTCTTTTTAACCTGTAAACCCTTAAACAAATTGTATAATCCATTCTGGGAAGCCTTTTACCCTAAGGATATATAGGAGACGCTCGTGGGGTATGTTATTGTAGGCGCTACTAATATCTAGGCTGAGCATTAATACTACAAAGTCTCTTCGCATCGCCCATGCAGATTTAATGGTGGCAGCGAGTAGCGTAAGTGCTGATAGTGTTAAGCGGTTCTTTCTTGCCCCCATTTGGCTTTATAGTAGTAGGGCATGTTCCTTAGCCGTGTCTGCTATGCGGTCCGCTATTACCCTTTCTAAGATCTTGCTAAGGGTATTCTCTAAGGCAATAGGGCGGTAGCTCCCTAGAAATGAGTAGTCTACTTTGCCTTCTTTACGTAGGATAAACGTTGTTATAGCTCTTCCGAGTCTTGGGTAGTAGCCTATTATAAAGTATGCTCTAGCTACATCTGCAAGCTAAGGTGCTATTAGTAGTCCGTAGGTCTTTAGGCAGGTAGTTATATATTAGCTATAATATAGTAGAGTTTAACATGCCTACTTATCCAGGCCTCTACCCCAGTTTTCAGTGGCTTATTTCTACCTTTAGGCGTCACCACCTTTACGGTCAAGGCTGGGCCAAAACCTCTCTCGCCTAAGTAACTCCTGTTTACTCCTTAAGCGTACCTCACTAGCGTACTACCCTAGTAAGCAGCCGTACTGCCCTAGCGAGTAGCCATACTACCCTAGCGAGCAGTCCTATCTATTAGTATACTAACACGCGCATCCGTTCTCTTAAGCCACGTAATAGTCTCTCTAGCTAGGACGTAATCCTACCTACCTACTAGGTGCACTAGGGGTTAAAGCCTAGCTAAGGGGTAAAGTCCCTAAAGCTAGCAGTGGCTACTACGCACTACGCCCTACGGGGGCTAGTAGTAATATAGGGGCGCAACACCCTATATATACTACTAGCTCCCATTTTACGTTGCCTATAAGAGTCTCCTTATAATAGGCCGACCGTGTCTTGTAGGAGGGGGCTATAGACTAGGTCCCGTGCCAGGCGACCTACTCCCCCCTCTCCTACTAACCAAGCTTATGTCCCCCCTTCCTATAAGCTAGCCTATGTCTCTAACTGTCGAGACCTCATCCAACTAGCCTATATTTCCCCTACAGCCTCCCCTATATATATGCATTAGGTTACGTATACTACGCCTATTAAGATCCTCCTATAAGTCGCCTTATATATATGTATCAGGTTACGTGCACCACGCCTATTAAGACCCTCCTATAAGTCACCTTTTGACGCCACGGGGCCGTTAAAGCTGGCCTATGTTTCCGCTGCCTAGAGCTTTGCCCGTGTTTCCACCTCGTTGAGCCGTCTGGTCGCCGTCGCGTCGCTATCGCGTCACTGTCGACCAGGTCGCGCGTACCACGCCTATTAAGACCCTTTTCTAAGTCACCTGGGTGTACCGGATACCAGATAGGCCCTTATGGAGGGGCCTTAACGAGTTCTTTAGGTAGGGCCTTAATAAGTTCTTCGCGGTGGCCTTAGGGCCTTAATAAGTTTCGTACGAAGTATCTGCGACGCGTTAACCTTAACAAGTTCTTATAAAAAGAGGATCCCTACGCCCTTATCGCGTTCCCTTTGCGATCTTAGAGCTAGTGCAAGCCCAAGGGTGTCCTGTCGTACGCCTAGGCGCGTCCACGTTAACTGGCTGGATAAGGCTAGTTTCGGGCCTGGCTGCGAGCCAGGTAGTCGTACGTCGGGCGGTTTTCGTATCCCAGTTTCCCTTGATGGCCCCCCTGGATGGTATAGCAGGAGCCCCAAGCGGGGGCAGTAGGTCTCCTGGTGTTGTTGAGGGCGATGCTTCGTATGATGCGTCGTACGCGTCGCGAGCTCAACACCACAGAGTCGCCACGACAGCGCTGCGCGCGCTGCGACGGCTCTCTACCATCGCCTCTGCACTTGGCCATCAAGAGGAACGAATTCCAGATGATGTTTCCACCCGCGGCGACGTAGACGCGTGCAGTAGGGCTTCGCGGGCGTTATAACTAATTAAAAAGCTTTCTAAACACCTTGGGCTTTATATAAGTTAGATTTATAAGTTATTACTTATAGCTGTAGAGTAATTGCAATATCTACTTTATTCCTTGCTATATATTAATATCCCTTACATTAATAATATCCTTAAAGGTATAGCCTATATACGCGATTAAAAAACATTAACTTTTTTACGGTAAGTAGTTAATAGATAACTTCTTTAATTAAATACGTTACTAAAATAATGCGCAATTATATTTCTTATAATATAGATTTTATACAGCCTAATTAATATCCTATTTTCTAAAAATTGGGTTATAAAAACACTACTACTAGCCCCTAAGCCACTACCTCTATTAGTCTTTATAATATAGCAGAATAATTAACCGCCTGTAAATTTATCTCACTAACTAATGCGTATAAATTATAGCTTTAAGGACGTAAATTATTAATATAAGGAATATTAAGTACAAACGTCCCCTAAAAGTAAGCTCGTTACAATTATAAAGGTTAAAATAATAAAATTAGATAAGGCTTATAAATGCGATAGCAGTATCGCGATTAGGGTATGCAGAGCCGCTATTATAAAAAGTCGTTACTTTAACGCGTATATAAAAGCTTTATATTAATATAGAATATAGAATAGAGGCTTAAAGGCTACCTATTAAAACGGTACTAAGAACCTTATTTTAACTACTATATATAGTATAGCTTGCAAATTTAACCCGCTTGCTGATATAGAGGAGCTCTATATTTAAAAGTCGTTATATTTACCAAATAACTACTTTATATTTATATTTAAGCTCCATTTTAGTTAAATATAGAGGTATAACTATATAACCCTTTATTTCTTAGCCGGTGCGTAGGGGATTTAATAGTATTATATATTTTAGTATCTGTTTTAGCTAGCTATATTTATACCTTAGGCTACCTATTAGGATACCCACCTAGTAAAGCTAATCTTTTAGTCTTATTATTCCTATTCTTAAAAATCTTACTATTATATTTTCTATCTTTATTAGGCCTTCTTAAAGCCTTTAGGTATTTACCCCCTATAGCGTTAACTATATTATAGCCTAGCTTCCTCTTACTTAAGTTAACTTCTATACCTTTACCTCCTATATATTTCTCTAGCGCTAGTTTAACCAGTATTATATTGCGGTAAATAGTTTCCTAATATTTTTTATACTCTACTTTAGCTTCTTTCTCTTCCTTACTATTATCATTACTAGCCTTTTATATATCTCCCTTCCTTCTCTATATAGGCCTAGGCCCTAATACTATACTATTCTTCTTCTACTTTTTTTATACCTATTTTTTAGTATATCTTCCCTACTTTAGGGTTATTAATTTCTTCTCTTATAGGGCACTCTAGAGTCCCTTAATAGTTTGTTTAGGTATATCTTAATATACTTTATAATACTAAAGTTGTATTCCTTTTATGCTTTTTATATTACTATAGCTTTAATATATAGTTATAGGGGGGGAATATTGGCTTCCTTTTTAAGCAGTGCTATAGCTATTTACCTATACCTATTTATTATACTCTAGAGGTAGGCTATTTAGACCTTTTAGAGTAGTTTAAGGAGTAATTTAGAGGGGCCTTTCTTGGTCTCTTTAATGGCCCAAATACTAGATCTATATATTATGGTTAGTTAGACAACTACTATATATAGTAAACGCGACCTCTAAAAGCATGGACCTTATATAGAGTTAACGATCTTAGATGTAGTAGTATACTATACTTAGCCCTTATAGGCCGCTTATACTATATATACGCTCTACTAAAGCTTAATATCTACCTATACTCCTAATACCCTTAGGCCTTAAACTAGTTAACCCCTAAAGCCTTAAATATAAATTTTATACTAAAGATTTATAGATTAGTTACGTTTTTTATAAAATAGATTAACTAGTATTTCTTTAGTAAGAATTGGACTCTATATTATCTTGCCTATTTAATATATATATTATAGGCTTTCTCTAGTATCCTACAATTCTCTATAGCTATTAGCCTATATATAATTAAGTTTATATTATTAACGAACCCTATTCCCTAAGTCACCCCTTTCTTAAGAGTATTAAGTAAGTTACTTATAAAAAAAAGAAAGAGTATAGGTAAAAGGGGTAATTTTTATAGTATTTCTGTTGCAACTATAATAGGGAGGCTTTAGTATCTGCTAAAGACTACTAATATTTCTTTCTAGCTTATAAATTATTAAATAAATTATCTATCTCTCGCACGGCACGAATAGGTTATAGTCTATTTTAAATATATTGATTGTGGGGGGTGCAGGCTTATAGGGCGGGATTTAGGCGATATCGTAGCGTTTATAAGGCTTTTTAGGCCTAAACTTCGGAGATCTGGCCTGAATCCTACCCGGTGCCCCTAATAGGGTAGCCTGCCGCTAGACCTAAAATAGGACTGTAAGTATCTAATCTAATATATATTGGAAGGGGGGTAGGTAGGTAAAAAGAATAACCTATTAAGTACAGTTATAAGTAATGATGCTATTAACCGTGTTGAACATCTGGTTAAATACCTAAGTTATAGGGTTTTTGGCTAAGCAATATATAGACACGTGATATCTATCTCTCGCACGGCACGAATAGGTTATAGTCCATTTTAAATATATTGATTGTGGGGGGTATAGGCTTATAGGGCGGGATCTAGGCGATATTATAGCGTTTATAAGGCTTTTTAGGCCTAAACTTTAGAGATCTGGCCTAAATCCTACCCGGTACCCACTAGCGAAGCGCCTACTACCTATAAAGAATTAAGTTAAAACGGGGGTAATTTCCGTAGTCTGAAAGTATAGAGTCTTAATTCCACCTTAGGTTTAGCAGTATAGTAGAACAGCAGACGGTAATGTACGGTATATTGCGGCAATATCGCGGCAATATGCTAATATTGGTATGCTTCAACACGGTGCAATAGACGTAGTATACGTACAGTGTTGTATTCTGCCATATTCTGCCATATTCTGCCATATTCTGCTAGTCGCATTCTATTATATTCTGCTATATTCTGCTATATTCTGCCATATTCTATAGTCGCATTCTACTATATTCTGCCCATTATATTCTACCATATTCTACCAGTCGCATTCTACCATATTCTGCCATATTCTGCCTATTGCCTTCTGCTATATTCTGCAGATATAGCAGAACGTGCTAGGTAACGCGCCTCCAGTACTGTTACCTAGCCAGTATAGGCACACTCCGCTGGAAATTTGAGTTTAATTAAAGTTGTTCGGTTTCCGAGGTATTATAGTAAAGTTTAACCGTATCTAATATCCATTAACCTAACTACGCCGTTTATAACTCTGCGAAGCTATAATTATGCGTATACTATACTGCACCCCTATAGAAGAAGTGGTTAGAGTAGCTGTTAGGTAGAATGCCGCCGGCGGCTAGGTGGGTTAATAAAATCTTACGCACTACTGGCGCCAAAAAAGCTCTATTATTAACGCTAAATAATAGATCTAATAGAGGCCAGGGGTTACGGTTAAATAACCGTATTATTACAGCTATGGGGTATAGACGATCTTCCAGTATAGCGGCAATCTGGATATTAACGCCACTATAGGTTTTATCTGTCTTGCTCCGTTTTAAGTAGAAGACTATTAAATGGCTGTTAAGGGCGATCTTAACGTCGCTGCGGAGGGCCTTTATAGTACTAAAGTCCTTAGCTTTCCTATTTAGGTACGTAATTTCTTCTATACGTAGGAAACCTATAAACGCCATTATAAATGCTATATCTATATTTGCATCCGCCTTATAGGGCCTAAGCGTAATAATCTTGTCTAGGATGTTCTTTATAATCGGTAATTTAGTCTTTTTAGTAGATAGGAATAGTAATATAGCCCCCGCTAGGGCCCTTTTAATAATATAGTCTTTAAAGGCAGTAATTAAGTAACCTAGATTTATATAACGAGATCGGATTGTAGAGATATAATTAAAGAGGGTTTCTGGCTTAACCCTGCCTATTAGGGGGGCGGCTGTACCGAACGCTTATTAAGCAATCTATTTCCCTAAGTCTATCTTCTTAGCCGGATACGGTAATAAACCGTTTAGGGCTAAGAAGGCCTCCTAGCTCTTAATAGCAGAGGAGTAGCCCTTCTTTATATTAGCTGCTAAGCTATACTATATAAGTAGCGAAAAGTAGTAAAACCTACCGATCTCGCTCTAGAAGGTTAGGGGAGGTTAATTAAACAACTCTAGGTTAACTGTAAGAGTTAGTAGCCACCTAAAGTGAGGTATCATTTTTCTGGTAAGGAGCCGTTATTTATTTATTACTTAGGGCACATTAATAATAATTTCTTGCGGTTAAATTGTAAGAGAACATTAGTAAGCCTATTTAGCGCTAAAGACCTATATAGTCGTTATTTATCCGGCATAAAGCCGTTATTTATTTGCTACTTAGGGCACATTAATAATAATTTCTCGCGGTTAAATCGCGAGAGAATATTAGCAAGCCTATTTGGCGCTGGAGACCTATATAGTTATTATTTATCCGGTAAAAAGCCGTTATTTATTTGCTATTTAGGGCACATTAATAATAGTTTCTTACGGTTAAATCGCGAGAGAGTATTAGTAAGCCTATTATTGGCGCTGGAGACCTATATAGTCGTTATAGTAATATTATTTGTTATTAAGGATATAAGTATTTCTTAGAGTAATTAGTTTCTAGAACCTTTTATAATATTATTCTAAATGCCGCTGTAAGTAACTATATTATCTATATAAATATAAAGAGACCTATACCGCCAGACCAATAACTACCTTTTAAATGCCTCTATAATAGTATATATTTTTTTTAGGTTAATATGGTTATCTACCTAGTCTAGTAGGGGGTAATAGCTAAAGGCCTAGGCCTAGGGCAGGGAAGCCACGTAATTAGGCTAGTAGCCATTCTCTCTGCTAAAGTAGAAGCCTCCGTAGCCTTTAAGCGATAAGGCGTTAGTAAATAAATAAAACTATAGCCTCTCCTTGTTATTAAAGAATAGTATACCGTTACTTAATATAAGAACCTTAAGCTAGAGGTTAAGGTCTTCCTTAAGCTTTAGGAGGAGGCGCTGGCGCGTATATCTTAATAGCCTAATAGGCTATTTTATTATAAAGTCCTATAAGGAGCGAGAGTACGAGCGCCCAAGGCGGATAGCTTTTGCGTACTATGCTAGGCGGCCCACCAGTTATTAAGCTTGCTGTAATAATAGCCAGCCCTTCTAAAGAGCTTTGGTTACCTAATTAATAGCTTTTTATTGCTTAACTGGTAAGAGTTTAATCTCTATTGCTATAGTATTAATAGTATAACCTAGTACTTTAGCCTCCGTACCTTTAATATTTTTAGTATTATTTTAGGGTACCCCTAGCTGGTTGGTAACCAAGAGGTATACCTCCCTTAGTAATAGTAGTATAGTTGGATACTTAACCACAAATATAAAATTATTAAGGTAGTGCTTAATAGTAGAGTTAATCTGTTGTACTAGGATTTAGTGGAGACCTTTAGCGAATAGGTTAAAGAGAAATGGGGCTGTTTGTAAGCTAAATGGTAGACAGCATTTAACGTATATAACTCCCTTTTAGATAAAGCCGAGTAGGTAACGCGACCGTACTAAGACGGGCACGATCCGGAAGGCATCTCTAATATCTTATTTGACTAGGTAGTAGCCCCTACTAGCTGTAATTACGTGTGCTAGTATAGTCTCTATTTGGGTATAGTGTAGTATTACCTAGGCTAGGTTAATAGAGTTATTAACTAAGGATCCCTTGGGTGAGGAGAGGTCGTAGATATAGCAGAAGCCGCTATTTACCTTAGGCACTAGGCCTAGGGGTAAGGTAATTATAGAGTTGGTGGCCTGTATACGGCCTAGGGCTAGGTTAGTAACAATCTTTTTAGAGATAAGGTCTTCGTTATTGTATAAGGAGAGGTGGTTTTTGCAGATACTAAATAGCATAGGTGACGAGGTACCTATCTTTGCCCCGTAGGTGAGGATATCTTGTAAAATTGCTAGGAGATTTCTAGGGTACCTATAAAGGAGCGTACTCCAAGCAAGAGGCCTTAGGGGTGATAGTAAGTTAGCCAGAAAAGTTGTTTGTAAGTAGGTTTTAAAAAGAGGTACTGAATTAGGCCTGCCTTAAAGCCTTAGCGCCTGTGGTAGGTCTATCTGGATAGTTGAACCTAGGAAAATATCTTCATCCACTATTAAATCCTGGGTCTGACTACTTACGGCGGTAAACTACCTAGGGCATGACTTTAATGGGTGGTCTTTGTCGCATTTAGAGCATATATAGCGGTAATGATATAGATTATCTCTATAAGCCTGCTGGTTATTCTAGCTGTAATAGGGCTTATTAGAGGTAGGGGGAGGGGAGGTATTCTTTCGTGATTTCTTTAATGCTATACCACGGACTTTAAGCCCCTAGCTCCATGCCTTTATATTAGCTGCCCGGCAGTATAGGGCCTTAAACTGGGTAGGCATGTCCTAGTTACTAGGCTTAAGCTAATTGCGATCTATAACGTACCTATGGTAGTTAAGTGCGAGGTTTAGGATAGAGGTCTAGTTATAGGTTGTAGAGTAGTCGCGGATCTTATTTATCTAGAGCAACATCCTTATATAGAGGTTGGTTGGGCATATATAGAGAGTGCTTACGATTACTATATAGTTTGTAAACCTAGTAAACTAGACCTCCTTGTTTTTGTAGACCTTACGGCTAGTAGTAGGTCTCTTTAAAATAAGTTTTCTGTTTTTAATAGTAGCTATATTAGAGAGGTCTGGGCGGCTAGAGTGTACTTGTAGACGTGCTAGATTCTCTAGGCAGAAGGATCCTTTCTATATATTATAGAGGTTTCTTCTGGCTAGGCTAGGGAGGTTAAGCTTAAGCGTGCCTAAGCCTTCCGGCAGGTTATAGGACTTACCTAGTTTATCCGCCTTAGCGGTAGAGGGGTGCTCTAGTAGAGTAGGCTGCTTTAGAGCGGCTAGCCTTGCTTGGTAAAACTTCTCTTTCTATTCCGTCTTTCGGATCCGTGCCTGTTCCTCCTATTCCGTCTTTTAGATCTGTGCCTGTTCCTCCTACTCTCTCTTTTAGATCTCTAGGTTATGGAGTTATTAGGCCCTCTTGTTTTGTTTCCTAGCTCTTTCTTCTTCTGAAGATAAAACTATGGTGTGTTTAGTAGATGGGATAATCGTAGATGAGGAGGTAGATAATAGGGTGGTAGAGCGAGGAGTTTTTAAGCGGGTGCTATTGGCTAGAAAGTCGGTTATGGGCCTTAATAAATTATGTAGGCCACTTAGAACACTAATCGCAAGTAATCTATAATGAAAAGAATGACCTATTAAGTGTAGTTGCAAGCGATGATGCTGTTGACCGTGTTAAACATCTGGTTAAATACCTGAGTTGTAGGGTTTTTGGCCAAGTAATATATAGACACGTGATATATAATCCATTTTAGGAAGCCCTTTGCCCTAAAAATATATAGAAGGCGCTTATAGGGTATATTATTATTATAGGCACCGCTAATATCTAGGCTAAGTATTAGTACTATAAAGTCCCTTTATATAGCCTATGCAGTTTTAATAGTAGTAGCGAGTAGTATAAGTACTAATAGCGTTAAGTGGTTCTTTCTTGCCCCTATTTAGCTTTATAGTAATAGGATATATTTCTCTACTATATCTGCTATGCGGTCCGCTATAACCCTTTTTAGGATCTTATTAAGGGTATTTTTTAAGGCAATAGGGCGGTAGCTTTCTAGAATTAAGTAGTCTACTTTACCTTTTTTTTTAATAAGACTACTATTATTATAGATCTTTTAAGTTACGAGTAGGAGCTTATTATAAAGTATACTCTAGCTATATTTATAAGCTAAGGTACTATAAGCAGTCTATAGGTCTTTAAGGCCTTATTTAAAATCCTATTAGGTTCTAGTACTATATTATTTAAAAGACGACTAATAGTTCTAGCCATTTCTTCTATTATTATGTCGCCGTTAACCTACAGGCAAGTTATTAGTATTTTATCTGTAATATTACTAAGGTTTACTAGAGCCAGTTAGGGGGAAAACCTTTCTATAAGGATCTTTGCCTTTTTATTATTATTATTAGTGGCCTATAATTCCCCTATTCTTTATAGGGATAGTAAATATAAATCCTCTACTAGGCGTCCTACTTTATTCTTTACCTATTTCGCTATAGTCTAAAGGCCCTTATTATAGGGGAGGCTTAAGTTAAAAGTGTACTTGTTTATAAACTGTCTCTAGTTATTCCTTACTTCTTTTTTTAGGATATTCTTTAACTAGGTTCTTATATCTTTATATTATCTTTTATCTTTAGGGTTATGGCTACTTATATATAGCTATACGGAATTACTAGTTATACTAATAATATTTTTTAATTATTTTACAATTAGCACTACTCTTTATTTATAAAAGTAAAAGGTACTCTAATTCTATTAAAATATTAGGCTTAATTATACTATAGCGTGGTAAAAGAGTTTTAGGAATCCTTAAAAAAGGTTTATTTAAAGTAAAAGGTCTTTGTTCGTACTAACTTAATAGCACGAGTGAGTCGTATCCACGGGCACGAAATACATGTAGTATCGTATGCTTATTTGGATTGGTGACTGTCGATTCTATTGAGGTAGACTACGTAGTCTATATACTGACGCGCCTCCCCCTAATTAGTCAGCATACAAGTGGTTGGTGCACCGAACGCGTAAACGCGTACTTGGCGTACCGGACGCGTAAGCACGCGGTTGGTACGACAGGTGCTGTAATTATACAGTCTTAATATATCTATTTTATATTAAAGTTTTTATTTTATTTACTAATTATACTTTATTCTATAGACTATTATATTAATATATAGTATTAAAACTTTAACCAACCGCCATTAACTTTAAAATTATACCCTGTTACTGTAATAATAAATTTTCTATTATATATTTTAAAAAATCCCTTCTATAATTCTATAGAGAACAATATTCTTATACTATTTATCTACTTTATAGCCTAATATACGTTAATATATAGGCTCTAATATAGTTATAAGCTCTACGTCTATATAGAGGTTAAGAGATTTATAAGGACCTAAGTAGGAATTTAAGCTAATAAGCGCTTAGGGGTAAGTAATACACGGAGCTCTATATAGAGCTTTGCAAGATTATTACTTAAGGCCCTAAAAAGAGTATCCACTATATAAAAATAGCTCCTAGAAATATAAAAAAATAGATAGCTATAAAACGTATATATTTAAAGATAGTTATAGTCTCTATAGTAGCCTTTATAATAGCTACTAGTATATTTAATAAAATAACCCTAGTAGAATGAAGACATATTTATAGCAATGCCTTTCTACTCTACCGCCTAGTAAAAGTCCCTTACTTTTCTTTATTCTTTTAATATATATACCAACTTATAGTAGATATAGGCCTATACTAATTAATAAATAAAGACACGCCCTAATTCCGCTAGCTTTAGTAATTATTCCCCCTCTTTTTCTTCTCCTACTCCTTCTCTTCCTCTATCCTAGTATACCTTAATAACGCCCTACTTTTAATAAAGATATATTAATAGGCTATAAATAGAGAAAGAGAAAGTTTTATTTATATAAAAATAGCTACTATCCCTAAACGCTAACGCCCGCCCTAATTCGCGCTCTATACTAGACATAGGCTTCTACTACACTCTGTTTTACACGAGCTAGGTATATAAGCTAGGCCTAAATATTATAAGGAAGCCTCTATAGTAGGGTATTAATTATTAGTTTATTATAGGGCGGGCTATATATAAGTATAGTTACTATAAGGCCCTATACTAGCTGGAGAAGAGAAAAATTAACTTTATAAAGAAAAACTCCCTCTTCTTTTACTACGCTAATAGTACTATATACGTTCCTATATAGGCAAACTACCTATATAATTTTTAGCGGCTGTTAGCTAAATTAAAAGGCGTAAATATATATACGGCGGACGCTTAGATTAGAAGAATTCTATAGATCTATCCGCTACTATAATAATTCCTTTACATTCTGCTTTCTTAGCGCTATAATTAATAAGTAGCGTATATAGTAGTTTTAAGGTGCTTATACCTTTTAAGCCTATAGGCAGCTATACCACTAACTTAAATCTTTATATCCTTATACTAGCTATAACGCTTTATTTGCTTAACTATATATATTTAATAGGGAGGATAAGTAACTTAAGCGCCATAGCTAAGTATTTAGAAATCTAAATAAAGCAGTTCTTAGGACGATTTAAAAGGTTCTATATAATAGTAATCCTTTTATATAATATCTATAAAAATATATATAGCGTATCTAGAATAATAGAAGTGTAAGTCTTCCTATTAGTATTATAAAAACTATAGGTACTGACCCCTAAATATATAATTGCCTTACTATAACTAAAGTTGCTACTTTTATCCCTACCTCTATATAAGCTATATAAGATATTTACTAGATTATACTATAGAATAAGGAGGGAGTCTTAGAGTTTATTAATAAGTGGCTACCTATCTATCTTCTCCTTTACTATCCTTTACTCTATTTATATAGCAAGCTTATCTAGCGGATTAACTACCCCCTTATAAATAAGGCGTAGGTACTATAGGTTTATATAATAAATATTAATAATACTATAGGTAAGGACTTTAAAACTAGTAATAATAAGGCTAATAAGGCTAATACTATACGCCAGGGCCGTAATAGATTTAAACACGTTTTATAGCAATAGTGGTAAAAATATTACCTATAGCTCTAGCGTCCTCTTTCCCCCTAGCTTTTCGCTAAAAGGCTACTTTATAAAATTATAGTAGATATATACGCCTTAATTACTAGCGGCCGCCTTTAGTAGCTATACTATAACTAGAAGAACCTATAAATTGTATAGTATATAAGCATACTTAACGCGCTCTATATTAACAATTAGGCTATAAAAAGTAATATTAGCTAGAATATTATTCTTCCCGTATTTTATATTAGCTCCCTATACTAAATATATAACGCCTATTTTAACATTATCCCTTATACGGATAGTTATATCCTATAAAATATACACTGTGCGCACTAATTAAAGAGGCGTATATAGAGGCGGCAAGTTATTCTGCTGTATTACTAAACCAAAACTCTTAAAAGTTTTAATGTTCTTTATATATAGGCCATAAACTATAGCACCCTATCCGTATAAGGGATAGCACTTACGCAGTATTATAGCCCTTATAATAATTTTATTATCTTTATATATAACTTACGCTAGTAGGGGATTTAGGTAAAACTAAAAGCAGGTTAAAATATAAAAGACTACCTAGATCTAATAGATCGCGTCTTTTAAATTAAGCTAAAGCAGCTATAGTATAAGATTTTAAAGTCCTAAGTACTAGGTAATACCACTACAATTTACTAAACTATTAAGTTCTAAAAGCGTAGGCTCCCTTATATATATATATACTAGTAATTATAGAGCCTAGCTTACGCCTAGTAACTATAAAGAATACTCACCTAGCTATTTAGGTGGATATTTTAAATCTAGTAGCGGAGCCGCTTTTATATAATATTGTTACCTATAATATCCTACACAGCCTTTATAGTACCTATAACACCTCTACGCCCTATATATATAATAAAAAGTATAGGTTTTAGTTTCCTTACGCCTTTTAAAAGGAGACTATAGTTAGAAATAATAATAAGCCACTATATAAGAGCCTATGTAATGGCCCTACCTTTATAAAGCCTAGCTAGAGCTATATATATAGTAGTAGAGATATAGCGCCTTATAACGCGTACTTTCTAACCCACTTTAATATAAACGTTTAAGTATCTTTATAAAGGTCCTAATTACGCCACTATAGCTTTAGTAGCCTAGGCCGCTAGAGCTAGGTTATAGTAGTCTATTAATAAGATAAAGAAGTATATGGACGTCTAGTATATTGCCATATATAAAGCTCTATAGAGAATTTACAAGAACCGCATATATAGCCGCTTTATTCCTATATAGTAGCTTATAATCTATCTAAAAGGCTAGTAGTTTATTACTATTTAGCCTAATTAGGCCTTAGAGGAGTGTTTTACCTAGGACGCTATATATAGAACTACGCTTATAAAGTTCTTTATAAAGAACGTAAGATAGCGTATAGAAATTGTAACGGCGCTAGGGCACTGCCCCTACGACGTCTACATGCAGCCTAGTTAGGGGCTCGCTTAGAGACTTAGCTCGTGTATATAGACCTATCCTTTTCTTAACCTTCTTCTACTCCTTAGCTTAGTATCTTTATAATACAGCATTTTATAAGCTTTGGTTTAGAGGCATTTATATAAGCCGTAACATTATACTAAGCTCACCCACCTAGGGGGGACTTTATTCGTTTTAAAGCTCCCTCTTTACCTCGCCTGGGAAGGCCTAGATAATCTCCTACCCCTATTTCGCTGTTCTAAGGGGATACGCGTTAAACACCCCTAGCTACGCGTCGTTAACGCGTTAAGTCGCTATTATTAATACTAGGAGCCGGTATTTAAGTAGCTAGAAGGTCTCCTATAGATAAAAACAACTGCTTAAAAAGGCAATAATATCTTATCCCTTTAACCTTTTTAAATAATACGGAGTTGTATAAGCTGTAAAGACGACCCTAGTTAAGACTTAGCCTAGGGCTGCAAGGAATAAAAAGTAATTTTATTACTAAGCCTAGAACTAATCCCGCGGTATTAGCTAAGATAAGCTAAGATATAACCCGTGCTATACTATTAGGCGGTAGGTATATATTATCCGCGAAGTCCTTTAGTATACATTAGGTTTGGGCCGATGGCTAAAATAAGCTAACTTATAACCTGGGCCGCTATATAGGCTGTAACCGACTACTGGTGCTCTGCTGAGCCTACCCTTGACTCACTCAACGACTCGCTCACCTTGACTCGTTCACCGACTCGAGCCACCGACTCGACCACTGACTCGGTCGATGACTCGGTTAATTGCTCCTTTCTTATCTCATTATCTATACCTTTCTTATGTATATATATAGACCCTTTAGACCTCCATTTACAATTAAGTCGCTCACTTAATTCTTCCACACTGCAAAGCTTATAGTTATGAGCCCGGATCGCACTACCTGCTGACCAATCAATTAAATCGCACTACCCGTTGCACCATTAGTTAAAGCACTTAATCTACTACCTCATTTAAGAAGTCACTACTTCTACTACCTTTGCAGTGTCTTGAGCTTCTTTATCTACCAAACGAACGGACGATCGACGCTGACGGACGATTGAGCCCGACTGACGTACCCGACCGACGAACGAACTGACGAATTAAAAACGTCAAAATAAGGTTTCGCCAAGACGCTAACCTGGACCCTGCTTGACCTGTTAAAATCCTAAAAATGACGACCAATACGAACGAACCTTCGTCCAAAATTAACCTTATCCTCAACCAGCCTTCTAATTGGACATAGTGGTTCTTTATTATCCAAGACACAGCCAAAACCAACGGGGTATGGCAATACATCGACCTATTAAAGAAGAAAAAGGATCTCCCAACGCTAGAACCACCAAGTCGGCCCACACCAAGGGACGTACTACCGACGGCTACATCGATAGCGAAGCTAGACCTAAGCTAGCTTACCGCCTACAATCAGCTCTACGCTGAATACAAGGACGATTTATGAGTACACTAGAAGCAAAGACAGGCTATAAACGACATTAGCAACTACATCGTTCGATCGATATCGGTAGCCTACCTTCCACTTATCGACGGCCTAGACATAGTATACGAACGTCTACAAGCACTCAAGAAAGCTCTAGCTCCTACCAGCTCAGGTCAAAAACACGACGTCCTAATACAATACACGGCTCTCAAAGCCTACAACAAAAAACAGAGTATTGAAAAATGGTTGAATAGCTGGAGGAATATCTACAAGCTGGTAGAGCAATTGGAGCTACCAGATGTACAGGGGTTTAGGGCACACTATGACTTCGTTTAAGCAATCAAACCCATCTCTTCTAGCTTCGCAGGAGCCCTAGAAGTAGACCTTATTCGCAAGGAACGCAAGGACGAAGAAGCCCTATCTATTATCGACCTAATTGAAGAATTCAAGGAGCACTACCGTATGTAGTAAGTAGCATCGTCGTCTACCACTGCCAATAGCTCTGCTTTTGCAACCCTATAAGGCAATTCCAATTCTAATTCCGATTCCAACCCCGATTCAAATCCTGATTTAAAATGGCATAAGAAATGCATCTGCGGTCGCAAATATCGATACAGCGACTGCTACTACATCGCCAAGCAGAAGCGCCCCCAAGGGTGGAAACCAAGGCCAGACGTACTTAAGAAAATAGAAGAAATGATGTCTTCTATACCCTGGGTTAGACGCCTAGTTAATAATATTCGAAAAGAAGAACAGGACAATCAAAAGAGCACAGAATCTACAATTGATTTTAATTCCAAAACCCTACCTTCCAAAACACCGACTAGCCATGCTGCCGTATTCAGTACTGGCCAAACTCCATTCGAACTCCAGAACACCTAGATACTCGACCCTGGTGCAGATACCCACGTCTGCAATAACCAAGAAGACTTTACCTTTTTCTACCCAGCAGCAGAAGACGACTACCTAATTGCTGGCGGAAATTTCGAGAAGATACAAGCTTACGGAACAGTAACGATTACTGTTAATACACCTACTGGGAGCTCAAAAATGAAGCTATCCCATGTAGCATTGGTACCTACTATGTTTACAAATATCGTAGCACTATTAAGAGCTACTGATAATAATATCCATTTCGACTTAGGACGAAACTTGCTATACCGTCTAGCAACTGGCGAAACAGTATGCTATGTAAAACGACTAGGGGGCCACTGGGCGCTGATGCACAGAGAGCCTATAAATACCCTAGATTCGACAACTCAATCGACCTTCTTAACAAGAAGATTTCAACCAAGCAGAATGGCCCGCAAACCAGTCGGAGCCACAGCTACAAAATGGCATAAAATACTTGGCCATGCAGGACCTGACGCTATTGAACAGCTTCCTAAGCACGTCAATGGCGCAGAGCTCGCAGAGCTGAACGACGAACGAGCACCGCTCAAAATCGAATGCGAAGTCTGCTCATTAGCAAAGCACACGCAGCAGATCTCTCGAAGACGACAACACGAATTTCCAGCTACTCGACCATTCGAGCGGGTAGCATTCGATATCATTACCCTTGGAGAACCAGGGTATAACGGCGACAGATACGTGATGCACTTCTATTGCACGTATTCAAAATTCAATTTTGTATATACCTCTAAGAACAAGGACAAAGCTACTGTCCTACCTACCATTCGCAAGACTTACCAGCTAATCAAAATACGATTCCACCAAGACGTCGTCTTCTTTTGGAGCGATGACGAACGAGCTTTTGGACAGATAGGAGACACCCTGCAGACATGGTGCGCAGACGAAGGCATTACTTTTGAATGCTGAGCCCCGTATACAGAAGAACAAAATGGCGGAGCTGAACGATCTGGACGAACCCTTATGGAACGATCTAGGGCTATGCAGCTAGAAGCTTCCTTACCCCCGTCTCTAGGACCAGAAGCTTTCCTTGCTGCTGGCTATGCGCTTAATCGAACCCTAAATGAGCAACTAGGGTGGAAAACTCCGTACGAGATCGCCTACGGCAAGACGCCATCACTTACCCATATGCACGTATACGGTTGCAAGACCTATACACTGGATAAACGAATCAAAAGGGGAGACAAGCTAGCTCCTTGTGCATTAATTGGACACCTAGTCGGCTATGATTTGACTAATATCTACCGTATCTGGATTCCAAGCCTCCGCAAGGTCATTCGAACCAGAGACGTCACATTTGACGAGACCTCGTTCTATGACCCCAAGGGTCAAGATATCGACTACCTGCTAAGGGAAGCATTAGAAGACACCCTACAGACGATCAGTCTACCAGAACCTCTCTATGACGACGAATCTGAAGACGAATCAATCCTATACACAGTCAATCTGGACCCTCAAAGATCTACCTCAGGTGCAGATTAAACGACTACACCTAAATCGAACGATGCGGCAGAGCCTCGTACGAAGGATACTGAGCAGTTACCGACTCCTAGCAGAACGGTATCTCCAGAACTACTAGAACTAAGCACCTCATCAGGAGGACTTTAAGACGATATCGTGAATATAATTGAAGAAATTCCTACCCAGCCAAGTTCGCCAGAACCATTTAATACAGCTCTACGAGCTAACGAAGTCTCGGCCAAACCTTCTGCCGACCTCATCCTACCAGAAGGGTCAAAACGAATTCGACGTTAAGTGTATGCAGCAACACTAGCCAATCTATCTACCCTATTTGGTTACTATGCTGGATTCGCTATAGGACTAGTAAAGGACATCAGCCGAACTAGATCCTTATCTTCATCTCTATATTGTGACAATCTTCCTCCTGAACCAAAGAACCTTAAGGATCTAAGAAAGCATCTATTGACTACCGGCTTCTAAAAGGCCATGGAAAAAGAATACAACGACCTAAAACGCCGAGGGACATTCAAGATTGTGCCAAGAGCAGAAGCATGCAATGAGCAGATCCTTCCACTAAAATGGGTCTTTAAATATAAGCTCAATAGTGACGGTTACCTACAAAAGCTTAAAGCTAGACTATGCGTCCGCGGAGACCTGCAGATTACAGAGGAAGAGACCTATGCAGCAACCCTAGCTGCTCGAATATTCCGTGCTCTCATGGCTATAGCAGCCGCATTTGATTTGGAAATTCGACAGTATGACGCTGTAAACGCATTCACAAACGCCAAGCTCAGTAAACCAGTCCACTGCTACTGCCCAGAAGGATTCAATCAAAAAGGACATATCCTAGAGCTACTCATGGCCCTATACGGATTAAAAATCTTACCACTACTTTGGTATAAAGAGCTTACTAATATACTGGCTAAATTCGGATTAAAACTAGTACTAGGTACCAACTGCCTATTTACCGATGGACGACTTATTGTCTTCTTCTACGTAGACGATATTGCCGTTCTATTTGCAAAAAAGGACCTTCTAAGACTGGAAGAATTTGAAGCCAAATTACTACAACGATACGAGATCCGTGCACTAGGAGACCTATAGTGGTTCCTAGGAATTCGAATTGAACGAGATTGACCAAGTCGAAAGCTCTGGCTCTGCCAAGACTCCTACATTGAAAAGATAGCCAATCGATTCAATATTTAACCAGGCAGATTTCCTAAATTACCACTTCCTGCCGAAGAACTGACCCCGTCCGACCAGCAGACGAACCCTTAAAGGACACTAGCCTACTAGCAGCGGGTTGGTTCTCTTGTATACCTTGCTGTATTTGCAAGACCTGATACTGCTAAGACGCATTCTAAGCTGGCCGAATTTCTTACTAATCCAAATTAAAAGCACCTCGATGTAGCAGACCAAGCTATTGCCTACTGCCTTGGAACAAAATCTACAGCTATTGAATACTCTGGCGAGGTATTTGGAGCACACGTCTACTACAGAAACCCTAAGGGAGAAGACGTCACCTTTTACGGAGCATCCGACGCAGTATTTGCGGACTATAAAGAGACTAGACGGAGCTCTCAAGGGTACCTATTTATGCTATTTGGAGGACTAATTGATTGGAAAGCAACCCTACAGCGATCTGTTACTCGTTCGACTACCAAAGCAGAACTTCTCTCCCTGTCTACTGCTGCTGTTGAAATTATCTAGTGGCAAACGATTCTTTAAGGCAATCGGCTTTAATTTAGAACGTGATTTTACCCTGCTCTGCGACAATATGTAGACCGTATGACTCCTAAGATAGGATACACCAAAACTTGATACCAAACTTCGATATATTGACGTCCATCAGCACTGGCTTAGATAGGAGGTCCAAGACAAAAAGATCGACGTTCAATGGGTCCCTATAGACAAGATGCCTGCCGACGGCCTTACCAAGATCCTACCTCGTTAAAAGCACGAAGCTTGGATAAAGCAATTGAATTTGGTGGATATTTGACATCAGATTAATTGATTCCATTCGCGACATTCGCAATATCCGCAATATCCGCGATATTTATAATATCCGTTACAGTTACCCAACCTGTTTGCTACTCTCAAATTGTATCTAAATTTCCTATTTTGGTATAGCTTTTGCCTTTATTTTTGTTTTCTATAGCTTTAACTACACCGTAAAATCTGGGGGGGTGTGTAACCGACTACTGGTGCTCTGCTGAGCCTACCCTTGACTCACTCAACGACTCGCTCACCTTGACTCGTTCACCGACTCGAGCCACCGACTCGACCACTGACTCGGTCGATGACTCGGTCAATTGC
>Ga0307515_10003922_pt1 | contig 31034 bp, 19 predicted proteins | sample 17_EM_MG_FD_194513 | JGI IMG/M metagenome (GOLD analysis project Ga0307515, IMG submission 194513) | Populus trichocarpa ectomycorrhiza microbial communities from riparian zone in the Pacific Northwest, United States - 17_EM | ecosystem: Host-associated > Plants > Roots > Unclassified | place...
GTGAACTGTGAGAGTAGAGGTTGCGATGGGGGGACTACGGTATCTTTGCTTAATCATATTAGAGTGAGACAAGTTGTTGAAACCGTATCGAAATGCCGCGTCCCGTGGTTGTCAGTCCCGTGCTCCCGGATATCCCGCCTCATGGCCGATATTTCTGTTGTCGGGAGTGACATAACATGAGCCTCAGCGTCCCTCCCCCGGCTTCCTAACACCCGTGAAGCACTGAACACATGAAGTCGTTTCCATGTCATGTAGTGTTGGCCACGCAGCACTTTTGTCTAGTGGGCTCGGACTTTGAATATGAATGTAGTCCTGGTAGCATGTGCACTTATCCAGAAGATGTGAACTATAGATATAAGAACGCTATCTTTGGGTAAGTATAGCAGGCCAGTTGGTTTAACCAGCGTTCGGTCATATCTCTCGTCCCGATCACTAGCATTGATTTTCATACCTCACTTGGTTGAAGCACAAACTATCTATAGTGATCGTCTATCTAGATGTAACAATAAGTAGGTATCTATACTAACTTTCTATCCCTCCTCCTGCACTGGATGGATATCTACTTTTTCTTCTGACCCGTAACGTTAAACATGAAATGTATAATATCTATCTCAATCAGTCCCACATCCATCTCAGCATCATTTGGTGGGGTACATACCTCCGTCTTGGACAACATAGTTCCTTCCCTCCTGTCTATACTTCCCCGCGGCCTTAATTTCTGCCATCCCTTTCTTCCCACCACACAGATTCTCAAAATCTTCATAAGCCACGACCTCCGCCTTAATGAACCCCCTCTCAAAGTCCCCATGAATCACCCCGGCAGCCTGCGGAGCCAGTGTCCCCTCCCGAATCGTCCAGCATCTTACTTCCTTCTCCCCCGCCGTGAAATAGTATATCAACCCCAACTGCTTAAAACCCTGCGTAATAACCTTCGGCAACACACTCTCCGCTCCTGTTTCCTTCAAAAACGTCTCCACTGTCTGCTGATCCCCACCTTCCCGCTTCTCCCACAGCGCCTGCTCAAACTCCACACTCATTGGGATTACCGACCCGCCGCCGTTGCCTTGTACCCACCCCTGGATCTTCCCCAACCACTTATTCTTCCTCCTGACATAGTCCTTCTGCGAGAGGTTGACGAGGTATATCATCGGCTTGGTCGTAATCAGTCTGAACTTCTCATTTATCAACTCGACCTCGGGATTACTCCAAGTTCCATCCCTAACCGGCGTTCCCTTCTCCAGCAAACCCGTCATTTTCCCCGCTACCTCATCAAACATAGCATCCCCCTTCCCACCCGCCTTCTTTTTCACAACCCCCTCCGCCTCAACTCCACGCCGCACAATCTCGAGATCCTTCTTACACAGCTCGGCATTGATCGTCCCCAGGTCCCGCACTGGATCAATACTGTCGTCGACATGGACGATATCGCTGTTTTCAAACGCACGCACTACATGGTAGATCCCGTCCACGGCTTGGATATGAGACAGAAATGCGTTTCCGAGACCGGCACCCTCGGACGCTCCGGCGATTAGACCCGCGATATCAGTGATTGAAAGGTAGGCGGGGTGTTTTGTAGCCGGCTGCCAGAGGTCTGTGAGAAAGTCGTAGCGGGAGTCGGGGACGGGGCAGCGGGCTCTACGGAACCACACAAGTTAGTACCGGGGGCCGGGAGGGAGGAAAGGTGCGCACTCATTCGGCTCGATGGTACAGAATGGGTAGTTTTCAGCCGCAGCGGCTTGAGAGGTTAGGAGGTTGAAGAGCGAGGATTTTCCGACGTTCGGGAGGCCGACGACGCCCATTTTTAGGTGGTTGCGCATCCGGCCGAAGCGTATTACGTTCGCCGCTTCGAGGAGTACTTTTTTGGGGGGCATTGTTGTGGTTGTGGGTTGTGGGGTGGTGGGGGGAGCTATGGAGCTTGCGGCGGAAAAAATAGCTGGGAAATAGTGAGAGGTTACCCGGGTAACGCCACGTGGTTTTGATCGATATCGGGGAATTTGTTTTTTTGGGGAAATTGGGATGAGCGGTGCGTGAGAGTAGTGGTGTGTATTGGGAAGATATGAGGGTCTTGTATTGACGTGGAAGTGGGAAATCTTCGTGGAAGCATTCTCTTTGCGCACATACACCAGCTGCAATTGATACCCAGCGCTCCATGGGGTAGTTATAGGTTCGTGTCGCAGAAAACAAATCAAGCTCGCGGAAGGGGATACGGACGCGAGTGAATTGTCATCGGTCTGCCAGGACTGTTTGTATCACGAAATAAATGTAAATCATGACTGTGCGCCGATCCCGTGCGTAAATCTACAACCTAAGGTAGTGTTCTGACCAGGAAGAGGAGGGATACAAATGTCACCGGAGGTCTTGCTATATCAACCGGCGCACGGATATGAGATTTGGCGCGTAATGCAGATAGATACCCGGGCTGGGGCTCGGCAATGCCCGAACTCCGAGTCCCGTAAACCTGGGCCGACTCATATCTTCCTACTTTTCGGTCGAGCCTGCTCTCAGTGCTGATTAAACTATGCTCTTTGTGTTGCAGCAAATGTTACAGCCCCGTTTGGAATTTACTGAAAGGATGTAATCAGTTGTGTACTGCCAAGTTCGCTGGCGAGCCGGCTGGTGCTATTAACGAACGACCAGAGTTCGCCATCTCATCGGACACTTTCTCGGCTGCCGCATTCTTCTATAGGGTTAATCCAAGCTAATGCCGTATTGACAAAGCTCCCCCAGTGACTGCAATGTCGTATTTAGCCGTTTGTGGTCACAGCATTTAGTATTCGCATATAGAAGACAAAACAGGAGTGCAGGGAGTAGAAATGTGTTTACAGAAGCCAATTTAACAACCACTTCAAAGGACTCCCTAATTCTATAGACATACCGCAGGAAGCTACTCTCATAGAGTTAACCGTATTCAGATCTAGCATTAAAACAACTCTCGATTTCAACTCCCCTATCATCTGTAGATCTCATCCACATATAGAGTAACCGCCTATGTAAGCGCTCCCACTGTCCTACAGTCAAGAAACAAAGAGCTTGCGATCTTGGAAGTGGCCGCAAATCTGACCCCAAACAGTGATTGGCTGATTGACCGAAACAGAGCTATAGGGCTGGTTCCAAAGTTCATGAACCAACTCCAATTGCAAGTGCTGCTGGGGGCTGACTGAGTCTGTTAGAGATGGTCTAGACGGCGGCCATCCCAAACCTAGAATAAAGAGAGTTGAAAGATATTTATAAATACCTATACAGTTCACCCGTTGGAAGGCAAACCACGTAGTAGGCTTGTGCACATCGCCAACTTGTGTCAGAATCGTGGAGAAACCGACTGTAATAAAAGCGGGCGTCCGGGCGTGGACATCTTCTCAATCGAGGCGCTATTTCGAGCGGCCTTCTATTATAGCGTTATGTAGGGTGAAGTGATAGAAGGTAAAGTCACCATAGCAATTAACTTTCATAATCACAACAGGTTTAGGTACATATCAGTCCCAAGATTGCTCTACCGAGCACGATACTTCAGACGTCACCCATCCGAAAGATTCTATAGCGACTATTGGGTATTCAGTATTGAAGATCTACCACAACCAAAATCTCATCGGAACCCACTCTAGCTACTCGAGTATACTTATGTACAGTTTGCGATAATACACATCCGCTCGAAACATGGGTAAGAACCGTGGCTTCAGCGGAAGACCTGTGGCAAAGTCACTTCGCCACATTACCCTTATTAACAAGAGCGATAGACTACAGTTGCATACTGAGGGCAAGATGCCCGAATATATATGCTCGTACGGGTGGCGGATCAACGTTAACATGCAATCCACGTCGAGTTGTTTCCCGACCTACTGATCGAGCGGAGTAACTGCTCTAGAGCGACCCCGCCCCGGAATATCCGGATAGATACATAACGGCAGCTGCGAGTAACTTCAGTAGTACCTTTCCTCCCTGAACTTTCAGAATCTCATCCGGTGTGTCCTCTGATTACATACATGCTTGGCAACACAACCTCAGCTAGACCCCCGCTTCCAACTAGCAACAACACTGCAGATCTGAACCTCCGCATTCCCGAATCAACTTCAGCTTTACTCCAGACTGCTCACGATCACGATGTCTACCGCCACTATCAAGACTCCTCCACACTGCTGTGCAGACTTTTGTTTGATTCCAGTGTGCATCGCTGCAGCCACATCGGCCCTGAGCCCGGCTAACGTAATTTAAAACAGATGGGTGTTGACAGTGCATCTGTGAGCCCGTACATTGCAAAAGTCCAGACTCTCTTGAAAGAGAGCGGTCTAGAGTACCATATGCATGCAAATGGAACCACTGTTGGTAAAGATTCTGGTTGGCGTGCGCTTGCAGGGAAGAATTGAATGCTGATCAGAAGACTATTCAGAGGGTAGTTGGGACGCCGGTAATTATGTTCCAGGATAGTTAGGGGGAATGGGGTTGGGTACTGATCGCAAGGCTAGTGATGAAAGTCATCGGTCAGGCTCATGGAATGCTACACGATCAGGGCATCGTGAGGGTTCACACCGATATTAGGGTTGGGTCAAGGTGAGTCTAGAGTATGCCGCCCAGAAGTTCTGGAGAGATGGCTGATGCGGGGAAACAGAACGGACAAGCACGAGACTGCCAAGAGCAAAATTGCTTCTGTTGAGCGGATTCTAAGTGGCAAATAGAACCTTCCCAGGGAGCAGATTGCCCGTTGAGGCGAAAGGGTGCTGCGCTGCGGAGGATCACATTGGGTGAAAATTTCAAGAAAACATTGCATACAGAATAAGTAAATGCATTTGATGTCACGTGCACATGGCATTGGCTGCAGAAATCTGCGCAAAATATGGTGTCGCTGAGGGGACAGCGCAGGCAAAAAAAATTGGTGCGGCGGTGATCAGTTCCAAATCAGTATATGTCGTCCTGAATTGTGCAAATGGGGTATGCCCCACAATTCCGAGTAAGAGGCTAGAATAAAGTCGCATGCCAGGGACTAGAACATACAGTATAAAATTACTACGATAGAATGAAATATAAGCAGCGGGGAATGTTGCCACCATATATCTACATTAGGACGCAAAATGTCTAGTAGATGTCACGACCATTGAGATAACAGCCAAATTAGTGTTATAGAGGGCTGGCTACTCAGGGATGCTACGTTTATCGTTATGGGTTTCATATATAAATGAACGCTGCTCCGCCGTTGTGAGTATTTCAGAGTACCCCAAATTTCCGCCCCAAAACTTTCAGGAGTACAAGCACATCCACAGACGTATGATTAGGCGCGAAGCAAGATGCAGGCAACCCTCTACAACGTCATCCTCCAAAGCCCCCCCGATCCATTGCCGGCGACAAGATCTCGAGATCCTCCAGCCGGTTAGTGTTGTCTTGAAATGGACGTGAGTGGGCCAAGAAGGTAGGACTATTAGTATGTGTTGTAAATGAAGTGCTGAAAATGGAAAGGATCGACACCAATCTCATGGACGTATAGGTAGTCTCTAAAGGTTGAGTGATGTGGCGTGCTCAGCATAGTTACACACCTTTCCTATAGAGGCAGGCTTGATCAAACGATAACCCTAAAGGAAACCCTGATGACATGGATCGTCTGGTTGGAGGTCGAAGTCGCTGCATCATTACACCCATTCCTAAATACAGCGGAGTTTCTAGCCGAGCTTGAGCGGTATACGTATATTGAGCTGGCTGCGAGAAATGAGGACGGAAGACATATCGGCCACGAGCCCTTTGGTTAGACATTTGAAAAACAGTACTACCAGCTTAGTCGAGTACTGTGGTCAATGCCGCAGATAAGCTCGGGACGATCAGATGAGAGATGTCTCGACGATCAATGGGTGCCAGGAGCGGCATACTTAGTTTGGTTTCGGAGAATAGGATCCCAGATTGATCAACATAATGAAAACCCTGTATTTTTATACAGGAAACATTGCATCAGATCGGGGATACAGGTGTGTTGAATATAAAGGAACCCCGAGCGCCTGGCTGGGGATGAACCCCGGCTTCACACGACGTCCGCTTGCTAATCGACTCGTCCGATCACTCAGTTCTAGACAAATTGACTATGAACCTGCTGGTTTATCTCGAAGAAATTGCATAGGAACTCACTCGGTACGACGCAGCTACAACCTGAGGCAAACAAATCAACGTTCGACTGACGTCACAGCCACATGCCGTTTTATCAATTTTATCAAGGATTTTGTAAAAAGGTGCCAACTCTCCTAAGTCAGAGAAATCCTGGAAGAGTGACAGGGCGCTTTCGTACATACCGAGTCTATTCGACGTTGCGGTGTGGATCCTTGGAATCTGGTAATGTATTGACCCAAGGCAGGCCTTAATATTGCAATTTCATCCCAACCGCAATCGCCACGGATGAATGGTGCTGATAACGGCCTAGGTCAGGGCTTTACATATATTTCCAGTTCCACGTTCATAGCCGCCAACCCTTAGTGGAATGTTGGTCGGAATTGTCGTATAGGGACCGGTGGTGATTAGTCCGTTCCAAACCCTGTTTAGCTACCCGTTATAAGCCTGCCTATCACCGGTGTTCTGTTAACCACATCGCTTTAACTATTTTCAAGTTGGTCACTAGTAAACAGAAGTATAGCTTTAAGATAGAGGATGCATTCTTTCAACACTGAACTAATACGGAGGACACACAAGGAGATCCATGCACGAAAGACGCAAGTCCACACATACTCCAATCATTCTATGTCGGGGGTCTGCCACACAATGCTTACCCAATACCAGAAATACCGTTTTGAACTCCATTGAAAATTCTAACCAAACTCCGCCCATATCCAATCTGCTTGTCACGCCAATATCAACCTTCGTCTCTCCCCGAACTTCGGCGACTTCGTTCAGGCCGCATTGCAGCGCTCGATGTTGCCCTTCGCTCCTCCAACTCTTTGCTCCACATCTCTAACACTGCCTCCTTCCTACGGTCTCGGAAGGCCCGTTGAATTTCCCCGGCAAGCTCTTCTAATCCTTTATATACCTCCTGCTTCCGGCTTTCCCAAAACTCCTCCTCCTCACGATCACCCTCCACATCCCACAGCTCCTTCCTGCGCGTCATCTCATCTCGAACTGCAACGGTCAACTCCCGTGTCAAAGCTTCGATTCGATCGTAACGGTCTTTACGTTCCGTACGCTCCTCTTTGCTAAGCCGGGTTCGTCGGGTTGACCTGGAAGGATATTTGAAGTTTCCACTGCCTTCGGGCTGCTGCTGTTGCTGTTGCTGTTGCTGTTGCAGGCGCTGCAGTCGTTGCAGTCGTTGCAGTCGTTCTTCTGGTTGAGACGATTCTGGTTGGAATCCGAGGATCGAGTCGTTCGTGAAGTGATCATCCATGATATTAACTGCCAGGAAGATTGGCAGGGACCGATGGATGAAGTGTCGGTACTTCCGAGGTTATTTCTTGGCTTCGAAGGGCGATCGATAGCGACAACAGCGTATTCGAAAGGTTAAAACCGCTGCGAAATGCAATTGCAGGAATTCGGTATTGCGCTAGGCTCGGTCGACAGAAGACCAGTACGTAGTCGAATTCTATCCAGAACTATACTGAGAGTAAATGACTGACAGTAACAACAGCAAGAGGTGGTTGTGGTAGAGAAGGAGGTGGAGGGGAAGGGGTGAAGAGGGGTAGGAGAGTGTCTGTGAGGAAGAGCAAGTAAAGGTAAGATACTGTATATGCGCTTGGGTGCCTTATGACAACCATTGACACGTTCGATAAGGACCTTTAATGATTGACCAAGCGTCGGAGTGACCTAGACCCTGAGGGGACCCGCAGTTTGTATCTCCTCAGCCACACTATGCTTAACTCTATCTGATTGGCTGGGAAATACGTCCGATTTTCTTCGCCACTTTAGCCGGTTGCCTTAGTTTGTTCGGGCAATTTTGCTGGAATGCACTCAATGGCTGTCGCGACGGTCCACTGGATGAGATTTATACTTGACCACAGGAACACTGGGGGTACGTTTATCATATATCCAACTATCACGAAAATACAGTGTTTGCGTCATTTCCTCTCTATCCCATGTGATCGCTTCGCCGACACTAAAGCAACCGGCAAAAACGAGGCGTTGAGGGCCACTGATCGTCAGTACAGCTCCGTGGTGGCTCCGCGGTTCGGATAGTGAAATTTTCTGGGAACTGATGGGACTGTACATCCTCTCAACAAGCTCTCGGATAGTCGCCACTGACGTTCGCCCTGTCGCTCTGCCATGTCACTGTTTAATGTTTTACGAGAAACCTTTGGGTTAAGAATTGTGTTTTTAGGTTACAAGGGATTTTATCTAACCGACTAAGTCACATATTATCCGAAGCAGGAACTTCCGATTTACGATGGTGTATGCATCTGCCAAGAATGCGGGCTACGGATGTGGCTGAAGAACATGGCATTCTCGAATCTTCGACCCTGCATCAGCATTCCCTGGACTTTCGGTTGTCTTTGGTTAGCTCGAAATTTTTTACCACTGGGCATTGCGATGGCTTCTTCATGTTGAAGAGCCGGTGGCGCAGAACTGCGGCAGGGCAGTCAATGCACATGTACTGAGCTGAGATATGAACGGCGAACCAACGGTAGTGGGTACCCAACTACTAGTACCTTCGGATTTACTTTTGACAAGTGGCTCATCGCGCTAGACATCCGTAGTAAGTTTGCCACACTTGACTGGCGTTTGTCTGGTTCAGTTCATTGAATGTATACGTAGCAAGGCCATCTATAGCGAGTGAGACCCGATGAATCAATTCTCACGACAAAATTATCTTCTAGTTCTCCAGCGGTTGACCAGAGATATCTAGCGTCGGTTATTAATTCAAAATAACGCATAGTTAATTACTCATGCGAAGCTTTGCCGATATATGCCAGGCTTGTACCGTTCCCGCGGAGGACTGACAATCCTCAACACATGTGGCAAGTCTACCGCGAAGGCGAAGTCTATCGCTACTCAATCAGATGTGGGTCAGACGTATCCGACAACTCTCCTTGCTCGAGTCATGGGACTCACTCTCGAGCGCGAATCACTGCCTCCAACAAGCAAACGCCAGCTAACGCGTTAATGATAATATGCACGTTCTGCAGCAACACTCAGCCCTCGGCCACCTCAGCAGCTTCTATCTTGCTCCGGATCGCCAGACTTTATCCTCTTTCAGAGCGATCATGGCATCTAGATGAGGCCCAATTGATTTAGTCCTACCGATTTGGAGAAGAAATTGGAGGGTTGGGATATTCCTTCACTTCTATTTCCTCCCTTGGCGAGGACTACCGACCGGCTTTCACTGCCGTCGACATGAATGGGTTTTCAGGGCCATCAGCGATCTGTAGCTGCGTTGTGGGAGGGGGTGACACCTTACTAGGAACGCCATGGATCACCGCGAAGATGCCTTACGAACTTGTGCAGATGGAGAGAACGGATGACCCCTCATGTCATCTTCTGGCTCTTTAGGTTCATCTTGGAAATGAATACTTTGCAGTCGCCCCAAATTTCTGGAGAATAAGCAATAAAAGCACACAGAACGCCCAGTACCATGTCCATTGCCTGAATTACAAGTCTCGTAAAGAAATGAACTTCTACATTATGAACTAAGAAGTGATTATGGTAAATGCCACCCTCTTCGTCCTCATCTATCCCTTCCACGGGACTTAATTCGAGCGGGGATGGAGTGGAGCTGGTCACACCAAGCCAATAAGCTTATCACTGGCAGATTTAACCATCCAGCGCCTCGTTCCCCCTCTTTTCTTTTTTATCGATGACGGGAAGTAGCCAGTTGTAGGAATCTTCCCACTCAGTGTAATAGGTTGTTCCCGCTACTCCTTCAACCATTCCTCCCTTGCAACACAGAAGCCACGTATCATGGACTACATGCCTCTAATCTCGAGTAGCCAATACGCTACCATTCGAAGGCGGCCTTATCACGTCCTCAATATGATCCAGGACACGAGGGTAGATATCTTTGTAGGCATTCTTCCCCATCCAACAGTCGAGGTGACCGTATCCAGGACTACGCAGATGAAAGAAAGAATCGTGAGTATATTGTGTGCATTTTCGATGGGACTGACAAGAAGAGGGTGAGATTACTTACAATATCTGACGCTCGACATACTTTTGCGGCCCAAACGTGTCTCGAAGCGTTTCCAACGAAATCTCCGTGCTCTCGGGTGTGTATACTGCATTACTCGAGCCGTGGATGAATAAAACTGGTAGACCTTTCAGTCGAGTAAGATTCGATTCGGTGACGAGGTTATTTCCGTCATTATCCATGGCAGCGTCATGAGTTCCGGCAGACATCAGGTTTTCGAGAGTCTTCATTGAGACTCCCCCAATCATATTGGACAGGTAGTCGTGTGTGGCTGAATTGAGCTTTTTATGGCACCAGAGTCTAATTTTCGGCAATTGTTAGATTTCTGATGGAGCACAGATACTTAGGGCTGCATAAAGCACGAACGAACCTTCCAAATACGAGTTCACTACGGTGGCATGTCGTCGAATTGCATATTTCGTCCCTTCCACCCACGGGGTAGAACCTCAGCAGTTGATCGGTCAACCTCTGAACCAGAGCGTCGTTTGTCGAGGACACACAGTCGAACCAGTCACCAGCGAGCTTCTTATACACCGATGGCAGCCGGACTGGTGACCTTGCTTTAAGCATGTTGACGGTCGCAAACTTGGGATTGAAAAACACTATCAAAGTTAGCTGACGCGTCCACATAATGCGCCCTTGGAAAATTAAGGGCAGATAAACTCGCAGACACCCTTGCGGATCCCCGTTTGCATCAAGGAACGAGCCGATCGAGAACACGAATTCACCTCTATATGATCCAGATAGGCCCGCGGTATTGACACCAGCGCATCTGAAAACGATTGGGGGAGGGGAATCCTACAACATCTTGGAGAGTAGAGGAAGATATGGAGCTCTTACCTTGCGAAGCCGTTATCCCCTTCACCCAACTCGAGGGAATCGTCCCATCCAACAGTCCCATCGAAAAAGCGACCGACCCGGCACAATGCGCGATGCAATAAATCTTTTCCTGGTTCGTTTCGTTCCTCACATACTCCATGGCGGCCTTAATGTCTAACCTAGCGTCATACATCGTGTATCCCTCCTTCGCTACCTCAGTCTTCCCAACACGGTGAGTGATGGCGTACAATCTGTAGCCCTTCCCGAGGAAGAACTCAATGGCGTTTGTCTCAATTGTGGGAAGAGCGAATATTTGTTCATCAACCGAAGCTCCAGGAACGAACAAGATCGGGGGAAGATCGGGGTTATTCAGTAGCGGGGTCCAGCAGTGCAAGGTGGATTGAACCTGATCCTGCGCAGTTAAAGTGATGACACTAGTCGGCGAAACCTTAGGGGGTAATTCTCTAGTTGTTGCGGCAGGACTTGGATATCGAAGAGCTCTCAATGGGGAAAAGAAGTATGCTGCTGTCTGAAGGCTAAAGAATGACAGGAACCGCTTGATGCTGCCGAGCCTGACCAACTTCCCTGGAGCGCCGATCGCACCGAAGCCTTTCAGCTCGTCCCCAAAGTTCTTGACGCTAATGTGCAGTATTCCACGACCTACTACGGACTTGTCGGGACGAGTGATGGTAACATACAGCGTGGTTGTTGCCTTCCAGGTCTTTGATGGGGAGAAGGCCATATTGGAATCAATGATCTTATACCCGTTGAAGTGGAGCAGTTGGCCATCGGTCCCGACCATGTCGAACTTGTACGCCAGGTTCTTAGTGTCGGCGGTGCTGAGATCCTGAGAGAAGAATTGGACTTCGCCACGGAGGACCATGAACGGATCTTTGCTGAGGGCGCTGCAGGTGAAGGTGCCGGTTGCAATTGAGGCATGATCGGATCGAGTGACAACTAGGGACAGTGCAAGTTAGCCGTTTCCATAGGTATCAGACGGGCCTAGAAGACTCACGATTTTTAGTGCTGTAGGTGTCAACGCTCAAGAAAAACCTTGCAGTACTTCCGATACCGATTGCATGTTTCTCTGCGACCTTAAAGTCCTCGATTTCGTCTCCCACGTACATGTGTCCATCCATAACCTCCGCAAACCTCACGCCACTCTCTCCCGCTGCATCTAAGATGGATTTCTGCGCTTCCATCATATCCTTTGTCAATGGCCAGCTCACTTTCGGTGTTCCGTTCAGCAGGTCAAGTTTGCCGTTACTCGTCTTAAGGTCAATTGCGAATCCGTTCTTCTTTGCCAGACAATCAAGATTTCTCTCTGCGAGCGCCGTGATAGTAGCAAAAGGGTTCACACCTAATGCACATGGGATCACGGAACCGTCCACGCATACAAGGCCGTCATATACCTCGGCTCCTTCTCCAGTGAAAACCTCGCCCATATGGTTGGTCACACCGCCTTCGCCCGTTCCATCAAAGCTCATATTCGCACCGCCAATTGGATGTACTGTGATCTCTTCCTCTCCAAGTCCCGCATATTTGAATGCATAAAATGGCGAGTTCACCAGGACACCTCCGACGGCATGCGTCGCCTTGGCCAGAAACTTGTTGAGTTCCTCGACGTGCTTGCCCCTTCCCACCCCTAGAAAGCGAAGATATGCTTTGTCTCCTTCGAGGGTTAGGGTGGCTTCGTTCGAGTCATGTGACATGATAAGGTAGATCTGGGTACGGTTGATGCTGCTACCAGGAGAATACGGGCCCATTATTTTGGTTTCCGCCTTTGCAAGGAACCTACGGAGTCGGTTGTATCCACTTTGAGATGCATTGTCCTCTGGGTATACCTTGCCCGGGGTAAGTTGGAGCATGGCTTGCAAGAATTGGCTTAAGACTTCCGGCACAGCACCCTCCTCGAGAACAAACCCGTCGAGAACATCCTTGGCTTCGTCTTCACCTCGCATGTCGATGATGCCGGTGATTGTGGGGCCGACTGGACGGAGAAGATCATCCTTCGGCGGATTTTGGCGGCCTATAGCGTTGGCGATCTCATCCGTATTGTATCCGAAGGCCAAGATATCGCCATTGCCGCTCATTCCACTCCCAACCCTGGGACTCATCTTAAGTCCCAACTCCTTGCTGCGAAGCAGGATCTCGGTTGTCCCCAAGGTCCCGGCGGCAAGGAAACAGAGCTCCTTTGCACGAACCCACATTAGTTCATTATAGAACAAATCCTCAAAGTGCGCGCGGCTCCGTTTGTTACCATGCCAAGCAAAGAAGACAATGTATCCCTTTCCCGAAGGATCTCTCTTGATATACCGGACTTCACATTCACAAAATATCTCAGCGCCCCAGTTCCAAGCGTCGGGGAGATAGTTCATCAACACGCTGCTTTTGGAGCCGTCGTTAATGCCTGTACAGTCTTGGCCTGAGAGGGTGGATGCTTTCATCTACAACAGGTTTGTCAGCACTAGAACTTTATTGATAAGTTGTGACGGCGACTAACCTCTACACCTGCAGCATTGACTCCATCCTTAAAAAAGGTTGTCTGAGGCGGTCGATAGAACTTATCAGCCTTCTCCAACTTTTCGGCCTGCTTCTTAAGTAGATTCAATTTCATCAGCTCCGGCTTATCTTCCGGATAAGGAACCGGCTGCAGCATCGCCCGAGCGCGGTCGTAATACTCTTTTAGCGAGCCGTCTCTCCGTAGCTCCTCTGGCCAACAGCTTTCAATCGCCATTGTTCGCTTATCAGTCTCGAGGAAGATATTGGCATTGAGGAGGCTAGTCCCTCCAAGACCATTCGCAACAAATGCATTCTGTCCCTCTCCTAGGATGAGATGGTACAATGATGTTGGGTCTCCTATCTCTGTATCCTTAACTTTGTGGGTGGACTTCCCGCGGTTGCCTGAAATATGCACTTGCTTCAAAGCTTCTAACCCTGAGACTGGGTACTCGCCGGGCCAGCGCTCTTGGCCGAGCTCGAGGACGCAGACAGATTTCCCGCCACGGGCGGCTCGAGAGGCGGATACGCCACCGCCGTAGCCGGAACCGATTACGACTGCATCGTAGGTAGGACGCATCATTGCAACGGGGCGCGAGATTCGCGGGTAGCGCTGGGCAGCGGTAGGAGTGGATACGGTTGCGGAGTAGTCGGCGGGCTTTAACGGCGTGCCACCGATGGAGTAAGTGCGGGGGGGCGATTTGAGGATTTTTGGAGGGAGGTCGGGAGTGCTAGAACGCGGAGTGCTGGTTGAGGGAGCCATGGTCGTATACCTTCTCTTACTTCTGATTGTTGTTTTGGTAAGAACGGTGATTGTTTGTTTGGGATTGGCCGTGGTGGTGATAATGTTGGTATAGATATATTCAGGGAATCAAGCCGTGTTCGCTGCTGGCGCCTATTGACTTTATAGTAACCTCTCTACTTGCGTTATCTCTAGTGGTACCCTCTCTAGCTTTCTCTACTAAGATGCCCCTCCCTCCCCTCTATCAAAAGGCAGACTCGGGGAATTATTCAGACATGCCCGCCTATCTCACGCACTTCGACAAGAATAATCTGAACTAAGCCCTGCCGACGACCGGGATCACAAGATCACCTCTGCTGTAAGCTTCTAGAAAGTTGGTTACATGGGTTGAGACAGAAGTTCAAATTTCGCCAGCTTGAGTGGTGAATGTGAGGAAATTGGGTGCGGCTGGCTGCGGGGGTTATTCCAACGTCCCTGCTTTTGTTTGACGTTACACTCAGCACTAATGTTTTTAACTATTGAGTACGTAAATAAAGTACTTAAGTGATTGCAATTATTATACAAATCGCTATGAAAATCGCTATGAGAGCCCTCACAGCACACTAATAATTCGAATCTCTTGGTATAGGGAAACGATGGATGAGCCAAAAAAAAAAGAAAGGTATCCTGAAATAATAGTGGATGCAGTTGGAGGCCTAAAAATTGAAACTTATATTATTTCTTATAGGTAAACTACTTGATTGCACTTGAATCTTATGCCCTCATTGTAAGCGCTTTTGTTTGCATCTTACAACGCGTACGATTGGCTATTTTTGGTTATTGTTCCAGGTTGCTTATATTTATCCATAGTTGCCTTCTAAGCCGCAGTTACACAGTTACACACACCGGAAATTGTGGAATACAGGGTTATACAGGGCTGTGGGCTGAAGCTGATGGCATACGGAGAGTGGGTGCCTTGGGCAGTTTTACGCATCGCAATTGGGTACCTGCGTTTGCGAAAATTGCTCTAGAAACATGATACGATATCAGGACTAACTGATACGAGAGCCGGTAGTACATAGTGATATCAATGTACAGCTGAATAGGCTTCATCAAGCGGAGTATAAGGCTTCGGAGAGTAGAGTACAATCAATCGCACCCTTTATAACTTCTTTTTTCAGTCTTTTTCATATGGCACAAAACGACAAAGTGTGATGCGAGTGATGCGACATGCAATTCTTGTGCTCGACTCAGCTTTGGACCACCCACAACCAAATGACAGCATTTGATCCTGCTACAACTGCGAAACCACGCCACATGCCTCCTTATCCAAGCCGAGATCATGGCTTTATTCTCGGCGCCGGAGCAATCAATATAGTTGACCATGACGTGTCTCAACATCATGATTTCCGATAGGTTTGGCCTCTCTGGGGTTGCAACCAGGTGCTGAGATGACTGTTTCTCCCGCTTATAGTTGGCGCCGCTATTTCGCCGCCATCATACGTCGATCGCGATGCCCGAGAAGCCTTACTGTGACAGCATTACAACTCTCGAGGAGTAGACGAACGTCATATGTCACCAGCGGCCTCGGCTCGAAGGTTTTATCTTTGTCACTTAGCGCTCAGAAAGTTGGTCACTTCGTCAATGATAGAGTAAGGCAGCATGGGCACCCTTGCCGAAACCGCGTGGGGGCCGGAAGAGCCCGATCGCAGTTGCGCGTGAAGAGTGAATAGGTGATGGGCGTCCAGAGCAAAGAAGCGGCGGTTCTTCACGGGTTGATCACCGCATATCGATTGTCACTTTTTCATCAGTGGCCAACCCCGTTCCCACATGCCACAGTAGCGCCCTACCACAGTATTGAAGAGATCAGCGGGCATGAAACTCCGCACAGATCTCCGAATTAAAAAATTATATGCGTCGGGGCTGACGGCGTTCTAGATTGACGGCTCCCGGTGGCTGGCTGGGATCGGCGGGGTAGCGGCGTGTTCAGGACCGGCTTTTTTCCAGGTTGCAGAGTACGGATTCTAAGCGCTGATGTGAGTAAGTGGAACAATTCAATGCGGACTGACCTAACGCTTCTGATACCGCTTTATAGTCGATGGCTACCCTACATATCGTATTCTAGAGGTCGCTTTTCCGATGCTGAGTTTTCCTTTTTAATTGGAATGGGCATGCTGCACATGCGCTCCCGGCATTTTGGCATACAGCCGCATCCGACCCGGTCCGTCTCACTCGCATCACCGCCTCTCTGTATTACTTCGGTACCGAGCAATGTGCCGAACAACGCTTCAAATATTTGCTCGGGAATCGCTTCGCTTCAGATTCGCGGTGCACCTTCCTTTAGCCACTGATGAAAAAGTCGCCTCAGCTATGTTACACCTCGCGCGACTACCGCTCAAGGCGAGAGGATATCGTCGAATCGTGAAAAATGAGACACGATCGGAGAAAAACAACTGTGACATTCGATCGCGGTCGCGATGCATGCCGCGTGGGGAGTTGCTGCATTTGCAAACGGACCACGAAATTTTCATGCTTGCACTTCCATCCCATCACTCCCTGCTCCCCACACAATATTTGGTGTTCGTTGTGGAGGAATTGACTCTTGAGATCTTGTGCATAGCGATGAAAAGCCGATAAATTTTGGGCGGTTTATTCTAAGGCTGCAATTCTTCATATCCCGCCCTGCTCTACTCTAGATTATGCAACCGCATAGCATTGCACCTTCTCGATTTATCGCCCTCCTGCCGATATCTGTTTTGCCACCTTCCGTGCCAACCACTTAGAGAGCTATCGTGGTCCAGTCATACCAGACACCAAGATTTTTCTGTTGGCTTGTGACAGTTGCGTGCTGCAGCGATAAGACAGGCCACCCAAACCTAACCCTTGCATATTTTTAGGGGTGTTGAAACAATTCCAAGTCACCTCCGGCCGGCATTATTCCATGTCGCAGAATTAGCTATGACGATGTAGATGTTCTTTGTCGTCACGTTCCGTCGGTTGTGCGCGTGTTCAAATGGATTCGTGTTCTCGAAACCTTTCAACGGCTGCAGAATTAGGTTGGCAGATCTCTTTTCATTTGGCGCTGTGGATTCAGAAGTGTCAATGGTGGATCGCGCTGGCTGACGTGGCTGCCATCCAAACCGTTCCTCGGGTTGTTACTGCATGTTTCTGATTAGGCATGTCCACACACAGCCAGTGAAGTCAAGGAAGTATGTGTGCGGCAGCACCTACTCTAGTCTGATACACCACTCAGGAATGCCGCATGCGAAGCGATCGTTGCAATTGGATGCGTCGCTGCTGCATCCTTTGCTGCGTGATAGCGCGACGTGGAGGCAGGGCACACAACGCACGCATACCTTCTCCATATGTACGGAACAATTCACCATCACCACCACCATCACCAACCACGTCGCCAGAATTGAAGAGGAGTTTCAGCTATTATAAAGCTATTCATAAAACGGGGATAGCTACAACCGTTTCGCCTGCACACATGAGCACAACCGCAGATTATCAACGGTCACGAAGTATTCAGAGTCGGTGAGCCATTTCGCCAGCCTTGCCATTCCGATACAAGCTCGCTTTTTTTTCCGTGCGTTTTGCGCCCCGAACTAAAGCCGTTATCGGCTATCTTATTCCTTGCTCGCAGCAGTGGAGCTACCTATAAGCACTGTATGCCCGTTTTACATTCCCTGAGTTCCCTCCCAACACTCTTCCTTCGATTTTACGACTCCTCGTCACTTCTCAACCACGCAAACAACTCCGACAACCGCGATAATATGTTGGACGCCTTCTTCGCAGGCCGCCGAAGGCCCATAGCCCCTCCACCAGTCACTTCGGCTCCCACCATTTCGCCTTGCTCCTCCGAATCCCTGATTGGGCTGTATTCAAACCAGTTTCCACAGTCTAACGAGACACCCTACTCTGCAAACCGGTCGTCGTATTCACCCGGCGAGGCGAGGAAGAGTCTAATGGCTTACATGGGCTCGGACGACTCGTACGCTGAGTCGGTACGGAGCAGGCCAGTTTCGGTTGTTTTGAGAAGTGGCGACGCGGGGGCACTAGACCTGGGAGTTACCGGAGGAGAGCGGGACCGAGAAGGAGACCAAGTCCGGACTACAATGAAGCCGGCGCCAAGCATCAACGAGTCCGGGGGCAGTTTCCTGGCTTCGCTCTGGGCGTTAGGTAGATATATAACTGCTACCACCGTTAAATCGACTCGAGAGGTTATTAACGACGTTGTTACTGTGGCTGCAGGGTTCGCTAGGGAGAAACGGAGCTATGCAGCTTCCGTAGGGTCGTCGGCAAATAATGACGATTTTGTCGAATCGGGTTCGGAGATGGAGGAAGATGAGGTGGAGGAAAGAGAGGTGGAGGATCTGGATTATCGTGAAGCGATGGATAAGGGAAAGAGCAAGGAATCTGACAATGATACGGATCTAGAACAGGAAGCTGCGGAACCATCGAACCGAGGATTACCCACGGTGGCGATTACACCAGCGTCCCCCAACCCCGCTAGTGTGGACCGCGCGCAGCTAGAAGTTGAGGATGTCAACAGACGCCCCAGTTTTGACCGCCATCAGTCAAAGTCTCTTACTGAGCTTCGTCCAGAGTTCTCTGAGGTAGCCACCGCTCCTCCGAGATCCCCCAGTCTTACGGAACTTAAGGATGCTGAGAAGGATGCCCGACAGGATGATATCAAGCGGATGCTTCACGAGGAAACAGAGCTACAGGAAACCAAGGCTGCCACGACAATCCAGAAAGCATGGCGAGGGTCAAAACGGCGTGAGACTGCGAAAGCTGAACCAACCCCAATTGTGGTTGAGGAACCGCTACCAAAGAAGGAAGAAGTCAAAGCTGCTACAACGATCCAAAAAGCATGGCGAGGGTCGAAGCAACGTGAGGCCACGAAAGCCGACGTCAGTCCAGTTGTGGTACCGGTGGAGGAGCTACAACCAGTCGAGGAGCCGTCATCAGTCGAAGAGCCGTCATCAGTCAAGGAGCCGTCATCAGTCGAGGAGCCGTCGCCAATGGTGGAGGAAGTCAAAGCTGCTACAACAATCCAAAAGGCATGGCGAGGGTCAAAGCAACGTGCGGCCACGAAAGCCGACCCGAGTCCAGTTGATGCTCCAGTCCCAGAGACCCCAGAGACCCCAGAGACCCCAGTGAAATCACCGCTCAGGAAGAATTCTGTTCCAGCGGAGAGTTCGGATGATAGCAAAGTGGGCGAGCTGGAGCCAGCCAAGGAAGGAACCGAGAGCAAAGCGGAGGCAAAGGATCAGGTGCTGGAGAAGGCTGAACCCAAGCAGGAACAGGTGGCTGAAGTGCCGGTTGTCGCCGCCGAACCAGCAGCGATTGTTACAGCCGCAGTGGAGACCGAGGAACCGAAACCGACGAAGCCGGAAGACATTCACCCTGCTCTTCGGATCCCCTCTCCTGTGTCACCGTCTTCCTCAGGAGTTGCACCGGATGACCCCTCGAAGCCAATCATACCCGAGGTCCCAGTAGCTGCCTCTGCACCACCGGCCCTCGAAACAGCAGTGGCTCGGGAAGTACCAGAGGAACCCCAAACTCCATCCACCCCTACCAAAGCCCCTTCAATCACCAGGAGCCCAAGCAGCGTGGAGCGCCGTGTGCTTTCCGCCTTCCGCCGAGACTCGGGAATGCGCCGTACCATGTCCATGTTCTCGTCAAAGAAGGACAAGAAGCCATCAAATCCCGATCTTTTTAACGCCAATCAGGCAGCAATGGTAGCGGGTGAACTTACCCCTCCAGCAACTCCCCCAATGAATGAAGACCAAGCCTCCCTAGTCGAGCGCCCAAAGTCCCGGATGTCGATGTTCTCACTCGCCAAAAAGGCTACCGAAGGACAGGCCAAAGAAGCCGCCCCATCAACTAAGGACACCGACTCTGCACTCGCCGAACTTTCATCCAACCTTGCAAGCGAGACCGCAAAAGATGCTGGCGAAGGGTCCTCTACCCAGCAGCAACTTGGAGTTCCCAAAAAGCGATCGCTCATGAGCGTCGCCTCCTCGTATCAAGACGCCGACCGCCCCGCCACGTCCAGCGGCCCACTGCCTGCCGTCACCGAGGCGCCATCCTCCGCTCCCGAAACTGCGGAAGGTCCGGAAACTCCCGACAGCCCGAAGCGAAGGCCTACCTTCCGCCCGTTTTCGTCCTCCGGTGGGAAGTCGCGGACCCAGAGCTGGCTTTCGGGCCGAAAGCCGAAGGTTAATGAACAGGGAGAGCTTATGGATCCTAACGGTGATGATGCAGCTTCTATCGCCCCGAGCGTGGATCAAGCTCCTGCCACACCAGAGGGTAGTGTGAAGGAGAGGCCGAAGTTCATGAATGCGGTGAATGCGATGAAACGAGCACCTACTTTCTCGCTGGGCGGCAAGGCAAGGAGTGTTAGCTCCTCGGCTGTGAGCGTGGCGAGTACTACGGCTACAAACGATGAAGCACCTAGCCCAACGACTGGTAAGCCGAAGGGGGCAGCGAGGATGAAAGCACTTGTAAGAGCTAGCACGTTTATGGGGAGGAAGAAAGAGAAGGGGAAGGGGAAGGAAGTGGCCGCAACGGAATAGTGGTTGAGTGATACCCTTGTGTGATACTTTGGAGAAATGTACTTTTTGTCGGATGGGTGGGACAACTTTACGATACCGACGAGTTTTCTTTTTGTTCATATTGAAGGTTTTGCACGCCATCGTTGTTTGTATTCTTTGTTTCAGCGGGATTTGCGGGAGTTTTTTTCTACTTCGTTTTCCACTTCTCAGTTTTTCATGCATTGCGTGGTGTAGGGTTTCGTCTGTATTCATTCTTTCAGCACGGCGGTATAACATCTAGAGTGGAGGACGATATCAATTAGGGGAGGTGCAGAAATACGGTATGGATATGAAGGGTTATTGATTAGTATGTGGAATATGAAACGAAATTGGACAATGTATGGACAGGTGCAGGATATGGTGTTTAATGCTTGGTTGGCTGAATTTGGAGTTGGTGGTCACGCTGTGCACTGCGTCAAATTATATTAGCTCCACCCTCGAATAGCCACTGTTGCCGTCGTCCCGGCCCTAGCGAAGTAACACTCCAAGCGAGCGGCCCGTCGATGTCAAACTATCAGTATGCTTCGATCTGGAAGGTCATGCCGGATCACTCGGAACATGGACTCGCCCATATTCTGCAATATTGGGTGGCACTCCTGCTATTTAGGTTCTAATCACCCCTTTGTCTCTTCTTTCTTTCTAGGTCGTGGTTGGTATATTCACACGATTCCTCCATATTGAAACACTATGCGCATTGGCAGACTCGATGCTCTGCCGGGGCCTTATATTGGTCATTCGTTTCCCAATTCTATTCTATATTCAGTACCATATGAACTTCTTACCCGGTGCCGCACATCCGTTACAGAGTTCTTAATTGGTGGATAAGAGATGTCTGCGTTGTTTGAGATGCAGCCATCGCTATTATCAAATGCTTCCCCTTTCCCTTCTTCTGCCTTCCAATGCTTCCCATCTCCTTCTACCCATGTCTTACTCTCCTAAAGGAGGGAGAATCTTTACGTTTGGCCTGGGGAAAACGTGAATAAATCACGTCATATTAAACCGTTCATGTGATGTCACTCAATGCCTTGGTACAACCGGTCACGATATATCACTCGTCTGGACTCTGAACAGCGTTCTCAAGAGAAAAGGAACTCGGCATAACAAAGAAGAAGAAATAGAGCCAGATCAAAGAACGCTCTGAATATACGCCGGTGAAGATGAAAAACTACTGTACTGAGTGATACTTCGGACGTAGCGTGTCATAGGGTGTTCGTATGATATGTAAAAACATCGGTATTGTTGCAGGAGAGGCCATCCGAACACTTCTGTGTCCTAGAGATCTTTGTCATGTCACAGACTTCAGAGTGAAAGTGCTTCATGCAATTTCCATTTCTTATATTCTATTTGGAATCTGTTTCTACCTCTCCTTCATCGTCTGAATCATCAAGTTCTTGCACAAAAGTGCACCGCACCTCCTAACTTTCCTTGCAGTTGCTAACTAGTATCCGGTCAATGATAAAAAACCCCGAAAGTGGCTTGATGCTGTTTATACGCGTCAGGTTAATGGGTAAGTAACGCCTCTAAATTCGGTGTCATATAGGCCCTTGGGTGTTTGATTGGAAGGTGTCACAGGCACTCCGTCAGTAATAAAAAACAACACTTTGGGGACCCCGTCTAGTACAGTACTTTAAAGATGTAAAGACATTATTCGATATACAAGGGCCTCAGGCCAAGTTGCGCTAATCAAGGTTCAGTACGCACTGCGCACCCACTACCGTTACCCAACTGAGGGCAGTACAGATGTTTCCACTTCGGCACCATGGCCACTAACCCCGACCCCTCCCCTCCAAAGCATAGTATTGAAGTGAGGTTTGTAGTAAAGAATTAACGTTGTGGTGGCAGCGGATGATAAAGTTTGCACTTTTTGGCGGGTATTATTGCATTAAAGTTAAGCAGGCTTCTATTTGCTAGTCGGTACGTCTCACTGAAATCCGCCTGAAGAGAAAAGTAGTAGATTTGGCACTTTTTGTTAATACCTTCAATGTTAATGCCCTCAATGCCCACCAGGAATCCGCTGGTCGCCAACGTACGTGAGCCGAAGAAGGAAGCCAGCCACGGAGAGACAGAAACGTCCTAAAGGACAATCAGACACCGAGACAACTGATCGTAACTCTCCAAGAGGAAATGAAAGATATAGAGAAACGTAGCCCTCTTTAAGGATATCAAAGACGGAGAGAATTCCGACAAAGACGAAACCGCCCTGAGATCAAACGATATCGCCAGATTCTATCGTCGTGAACATAGAGGGCATAGAGGGTGATTACGGCATATAAGAAATTGTGATTACCACCCACGACGAGGAAGAGCTGCAGACACAACGTGAAGAAGAAGAGAAGAATGCTGAAAGCCTTAAGGCCGAAATCGATAGCAAATGAGATAAGCACTGCACTTGCAGTCATCGAGGCCAAATTTCGTTGCAAAGTAGACAGATTACTACAGCAGATAGACACTAACGAAATCATCTGATATTCTGCCTTGAACACCGAGTACCCCGGCGGACTCTATCGATGAATATGAGCAGAGCACCAGCAAGCCTCCCCCAGCACTAGGGGAATATTTAGAACCCGTAGATTAATACCTACTCGTCGATATCAAAAGTCTCCGGACACCTAATTTTAACTACCAATCTGAGATACACCCTAGCAACGCCAACTACATCTAGTTACTAAAGATCAGATATGGAAATCCCGCACGGACCCATTTTGCTTTTATGGCGAAAAATCCAATCCAATCAAGCTAGCGCTGTCCGATAACATTTGATATCCAGTAGAGTCCACGTGATAGAGTGAAGATCGACGATAATGATCCTTTTGCTGACGCCTGAGTCCGAAGCGGCGGCGATGTGAATAATGCTAAAAAGGCTAAAGCTGAAGAACGCACTTATTTCCACCTCAGATTTCCTCCTGTTGATATCCTGGACTCACAGCAAAGTATTATACTAGAACAAGAGCGTCCGATCTTTTACCCTCAGACCCGAATACCAACTTCGAGCATACCATAATCATGATCGTCTGCATGTCAACACAAGGATATATTATAGTCTAGTATAGGGCAGGTTTGTATTGACAGGACAGACCTTTGAGATATCTGGAAGTAATGTGTATGGTTATAAAGAATTTGTAAGGACAACTCTCGTACTAACTGTTGTAGTTTAAAGTAGTTAAGCTTACACTGAAGTCTAGGTGGTCAGTGACATTGTTTGTGAACCACTTCAAGTCAGAAGAGTGCACAAGTATATATGTGGTACGACATTGGGACTTATACCCACATTATAATCACCGTGACATCGAAGTGATCTAAGGTGCGCACATGCTTCAACCCGTAGTTGAGAGGATATAGGTCTATGGTGTGATCATATGAACGGAATCAGGGCCACCCTGCTGACATTCATTGCGAATACCTGTGTTCGCGTTTTCACCCGAAATAAAGCTCTATTTGATGGAATAGTCAGGATTAGCATTATATCACCAAGTCTGTCGTCATGGTGGAATTAATCTATTCGTTTAATTCTTCAGAAGGGCACTAAAAGACAGGTTTCTGCAATGGTGAATTAAGTGGCTACGTAGCGGTTCTGATTAGAGTAAATTTTTTAGCGGGAATTCCAATAAAAGAGGCAAGAAAAAATAATTGCCTTGTACTCAAGAGAGATTGACACAATCGAAACAAAGTTAACCAGCTAGATTTGATGCTATACCGCACTACAACGCCGTGCGATACCAATTCACCTCCGGGTCCGACAAGCACTCCCCCAATCTCACATCTACCGCCCGTAGCACATTAGCCCGATTCTCCATTGAAGCAAGGAATATACTTACGATTATACCCCGCCGCCTTTCCAGCGTCTATCTGATATGCTGTCAAATTGTAAACGGTCTGGTAATGGATATCATGTCTGTATCCGTCAGCTATATCCCTCTAAACTATTAAGGAATATAAAACTTACGCGATACTCATATAAGCGTCCCATTTCTGCGATAACGCATTCTTAACCCTATTCTTGCTGTTCTGAATTAGGGTAGGTGAGTCTTGGTTGTAATCGTCGGTATCTAGGTCCCATATAATAACATGGTACCCCAGGGCGCCCATCGTGCTTTTACACGCCGGACCACACGCGATATAAGGCGGCCGCATATAAGTTGGATACTTTCCCAGGATATCGAGAAACGCCTGTTCGTTCCTAATCATCTCATATTTCCGAGTAGCATCACCAACATTATCGAGATCAGCATGACTCCAAGTGTGTGAAGCGACCTGGTGGCCTTCATTGTAGATACGTTGTACCAACGTTTTCCAGGTGAAAGCTGAATCAATTCCCCCTTTGCCAAGGTTATTCCCGCTGCACGCAACGAGTTAGCGGGTTTCTGGTGAGATATGACAAACGGTGAAGGGGACGGACGTGATAAAGAAGGTTGCTTTGACAGATTTTTGTTTGAGAAGGTCGAGAAGGGCTGCGGTGTAATACCAAGGACCATCGTCAAATGTGCTGATGAGAAGACGTGTCAGTGGCGCTTGGGGTGCTGGAGGCGGGGGAGGGAGTGAGGAGTTATTGATGGGGTACAGACAGAGCAATCGTCCTTGATTTTGTGCATGCATAGATGTCTGTGCCTGTAACAATATTAGAATATATGAAAGTCAGGCACAAAATATGGCGGATATAAATACCATACGGAACCATTCCGAGCTTGGGTCGAGGTCCGATTGTGGGGAGTGTTGGTACAGGGCTAGTGCTGCATGTCTGAGCTCGTGGCATCAGCTATCTCTCGGCTTCGCATACACTGGAGACCAACATACCCCATAAACGGACTGACACCCAGTACCTGTGAGAATTAGCTATCGAATTTTTCCATACCCGGGGATAGCCAACCGCAATGATCAATAGTATCCCCACACCTTCGAATTGGCCATAAATAATTAGCCTTCATACAAGACACTGCAGTACAGAAGAGAAAGATACCATCCATATTGCGAACAACATTTATTTACACTGGAACCACTACAGGTTTGCCCCTTATTTGCAGCCCCACATTTTCCATCCACGGAGTCTCTGCGCTCAATATGAGCCGTTTCAGCTGTCGCAGATGAACGGGGTAAAGTGCAGGCGAGTACCTGGATGGCTGGCAGAAGCAGAAACAGAGTCGAGGGTAGAAGCATTGTGCGTGGAAAGTCCAGATGAACAATGGATGGAGAGGATGGGTGCAGCTGTTATAAGCTGTCTCCCGGTGAAAGTTACAGTTTGACAACGGTATGTTGGCTCCATGTTGTGCTGGCTGCATTGGCGAAGAATATGTGTTACTATGGGCAGCCTGGGGTCCACATCGCCATATATGGCCCAAAGCAGCTTGGGCGAGGCAACGTTACAGCGCACTCTATGCACTTCAGTTAGTATCATGATGCAAAGCATCACTGATTGATACCTGCCTAACTTTAATGGGGGTTCGATCTCGTGTATCTGGGTAAATATCGATGATGTTAGCTGGGACGATTGGTTCCGGCTTCCTGTTCGAGTGATGCAAAATGCATCAATGGCTAGTAGCAGAATTCGAAGGTATTATCGGCCGACAAGTTTGGAATGTCAGTTACACGAATTTAGCGAGAAAAACGGTGTGTTTCCGCAGGACTAGTAAAACTTAGATTAGGGTTACCGCGGTGGGTACTCTTGAGAGTTCGCGCAAGTATATTTTTGCGGGAAAAGAGGAGGGTGTTTACATATCCTCAGAGATAACAAGTAATAACTCCACTAGGCCACGTTTAGTTTCTGTTGGCGTGTTATCGCACACTGAGAGCAGTACCAGGCGGCGAGGTCGCTAATAGAGTATCACCGAGATATTGTTTGGGGTTGAGCCTCTGTGGGGTGATCGTGGCCGATGTCCAGCTGTGCCTGCAGTGCCAGATCTTGTGTTACCTTTTGAGCTAGTTCAAATCCGGATCCAACACTAAAACGCGGAGGTAGTGAGGGGGGTTGTAGGGTGTAAGGCTTGCATTTGACCGTGCTGAATAACGGCACCCTCCGTTCAGCTCGCTTAATTCTGAATTTTGCACGTGGTATGCTACATGAAGTGACTGTACAATCGGTTAGTCCCGTCGATAAAAAGTCCCTGGCTTTGCAACAGGAACTTCCCACATAACAGAATGGGACAGCGGACAATCTGTCTCGCTTGCATCAACATGATCCACACAAATCTCCATTCATCTTTCTAGAGGCTGTAAGGGATGATATAAGACGGTGGGCGCCTCTGTGATTTCAGGTAAAGAGTATTGTTTTCTGCTCTTATGTCTAGAAATTCTCGTCATTTTCGTGGTCGCTCCTTGCTCAATGGTGCGGCTAGATTTCAAGAGGATTTCTTATGGAGTATAGTCACTTCGCCGTAGTTTTATTAAGTGCTTCATTACCACGTGGATATGACGGCACTGTTCGATAGTTGGCAAAACATCCGAGACCGCTTGGCCAAGGCGAATATGCACAGTTTGCAATTCATTAATTGGGAACGAATAGCTGGCTAGGTAAGTTGCATAGGATGAAGTAACGACTTACACGAAAACAAGGAGTCGCCACCCCGTTAACACTTCCAGAATTTCGGACAGTAGATCTATAGATCTGTCAGTCGATATAGCAGGCCCCGAGGTAGGTCACCAATCACAAATACTGGCAATATCGGCGAATAAGTTTCCCCTAGCGTTTGGGCTAAGATGCCCTCCCTGCCTCCGCGCATCGGTTCGCTCCCGCTATTGAAGTAAAACTTGTGAAAGTGTATATAGAAGCTGAAGAATACATGTACTGAATTATTTATCACTCGAGTACTTGGGTACAAGGGTAAAAGATCGGACGCGCCTTTTCTGTAATGAATTTGGCACTTTTAAGCCTCTTCTAGTCCTGAATATTATTCTAGCCATGTTATACCTAATTAGCTAAACTGTCTGTAGCACGATCACGTTTTACCGGTTTTATATGATTGCCTGCCAGACACAGGAACGTTCGATCTTTTACCCTGGTACCCGAGTATGTTTTGGGCACAATAGTGTGGGGTATTCTCAGCTGCCGACGCTCCAACCAATCAAGGTGCCTGAGACTTAGAAATCACGCAAATATGCATAGTTGGGCTGATGCGGGGCACTCGCCGGCGCGCCCTGTACTACTAGCTCAGTCAGAACAGATTTCAGCCCCCCGCTGGCACATTCTATTGTATAAGTTCAACCGCACGTAAGGAAAGCTTCACCGCCTAGTTGAAAGATGCAGTATACGAGATACCTATGTGGATCGGCATTTTATCGCGTATGCATCACACCTTCCATTCAAATGAGGAAAGTATAAGGGCTAATGAGTGCTATGATCTTCGGCAGGTACATCTCTTTCTTGCACTCCTTCAATTAATGCAGCTAGGACTTGCGCAACTCTCCGAGAGCTCTCCTGGAACACAATTGGTGCGCAACGGTCCGGCCGGCACAGATCAATTTCCAAGCTGGGAGCTCAGCTACTACGCCGCCAACTACCGGCCCATATGTGGACTCTCGTTCGAGGCTGAGGGGTTTTACTACTGGTCTAACAGCGGCGAATGCGAGCCTGCAATGTCAGCCTTCAACGTAACAACGGATTCCTTTGCTATGTACGATACTTCGGGGATCAAACGGCGCGGGAATAGTGAGGATGAAATCGCGTCTGGATCGGCACTCTGCTATTGCTTTACGCTTCTTACTCCTCAGAATGTTATGATGAATATCTGCTTCCTGATTGGAGGAGGCGGTGAGGTCAGACTTAAAGCCGGTGTCGCTGTCGGCGTATTTGATCCTTCCTCGGTCTCGGAGAAGGCTTTGCCACTGTGTAAAAATGTCAATTTATCAATCGTCATTTCTTCTATAGATGCAACCTCTCAAAATAAAGGAACCCCCACGGTAGGCCAAAGAAGTATTCAATGCACTACCATTGTTCAGTGATTAAGTTAATCAAGAAGAAGGCACCGAAACCCCGATATCGACGACGAGGGGAGGTCAATCACCTAGCACAGCAGAATCTGGGAAGTCATTGAGTCGAAGCGATAAGATAGCGCTTGGTGTCGGGCTGGGGTGTGGAATACCTACCATAATACTGTCGGCTATTGCCATCTGCTACAAACGTAGGTAGATAGGATGCCACCCAAAGGAATTGCGGTAGTGTGGTCTTGATGTCACTGAATGGTATAAAAACATTGTGAAATAAGGGGTGTGTCGGGTAGGCTCGGGTAAATATAGAGAGTTGATTGAGGCTTGAGGCTTGTACATGGGCGTTGCTAGTCAAGGGTATTCAACTCTTGGAGACTTTCAGAGCTCCAGTTTGGGAGACGGTGGCTTGTGATTACTTCAGGGGTTTGCGGTGTGGTACATTGAACCATTCCAATTGTGAGCAACGGCTTAGACCGAGTGATGGAAGAGGTAATAGAAGTGCTTATTACAGTGATCGGGATGAATCGCATAACAAAAAGTGGGATCTAAAGTGTAGCAGGGATCGATAAAGAGGCACACCGACAAAGGACTTCGGTAGGCTAGCTACTGTACGCCGCGCGATGCCATTGGAACCTTTCTCACAGCGATAGCGAAAACAGGACGACGCCCTAGGAAGACAATCACCGTCCACAAGGCATCGCTGCGGGTATCATAAAGTGGGTCATTGCGTTCGGAGCAATGCTTACTCAAAATTGCACTAGAATAGCCATCATTTGAACAGATATTGGTGGTATACTCCGGTATGCACAGCTACCAAAGGATATTACTGTCATGTCAATTCTCCTGCAAGCAGCGTGGCTGGCCTCTTCCTACGAGTTCTACCTTTCATTCCCGACTAGTGAACCGAAGCGATCTGATCGATCAGATATGTGCCTCGACTGGGCCGATCTGTGCTGAGGGCGGCCTCACAGATGGCCATCTGGCCAGTTTGTCAAGTGGTAGATATCTATCTATATCTATCTAGCCGGACTACAGATATCTATGCATAATCGACTGAATTCCGGTGAGTATGATTGTATGGCTCGGCAACCAGCAGCTGAGTAATGAGCCCCTTTTTACTACCATCGCATGTTCTAGAAAAGTAGTATGAAGTATTTACAGTGCGTGGGATATACATCTTTAGATAGAGCTTTCCCGGCGCTATCAGTGATGTTGGCACGAGAAGATGATGATGGAGAAGAAGAGAAGATGATGAATTGTCTGTCGATCCAAAGAGAGGGAAAACTATAGACTTATATACGAAAGAGAGAGAAGGAAAACTCCATGCCGACCGCCAAAGCCGGAGTCCAAAGCCGAGTACCAGTGCCGAGCCCTCCTCCTCAGCATGGGGGCAGACGAGGCTGGTGGGGGCAGGCGAGGCCGATGGGGGCGGCAAGCCACCGGCCTCATGCCCGAGTCAACCAGCATCGAAGACTAAGGAAGCCACCGGGACAAATCCCTAGTCAACATGTGAGCATTCATGTCAGATAGTGTGCAGTATCTATAAATATCATCTCTAAGCGACAGATATCTTTAGAGACTCTGGATAACTTCGTTAGTGTAGATATCTGGCTCATTGAGCTGAGCCGCGCTATACCAAGGGTGGCTTTAGAAATCACGACCACTTTCCTGACACTCACACATTCGACAATACACCTTACCGCGTGGGTTTGCCAAGCTTTCCCCTCTTTTGAGGGTGCGCGGTTTTTACTTTGGTTTCATTTTCGTATACCTGTGTGTCCACTGATGTTCAACAATACCTTTTCGATTATAAGGTTCGATACTACTTAGCATGTACTCCGACCGGTAGTGACCTCGCAGCAACTCACCCTTTCGGATACTTTATGCCAATTATATGATGCTTTCGACATGCCAGTAAGGATATGGTTCGAATGGATGGAAGCACGGCGATTCCGATGGAGAGTTCTCTGAGGATCTGCACACTCTACGCATATACATGCAGATGGCTACAATGGAAAAAGACTCGGTTTTCGGGTACTACAAGTACGTCTAAGTGCAGTCTGGCCAATACACCGGCCATTGCGAAGTGTACAAGCACGATGATTGCCTGTGCGCTATGAATAGCATAGGGAGTGATAACGATTTTGTCCTTTCGAGTCTTGCTCAGTAGAGTGGATGCCGTATTCCACTGCAATCACATATGCAGTGTTCCTAAGCGGCCCGGCCGCCCGGCCTTTCACGTGATTTAAAAAGCCTGCATCGGCCTGCATAAGCCTTGGTCTGGTTGATGGATGGAATACCGCAATGGCAGGGCTACGATGATTGAGTTGGATATGGTTTATGTTTCGTACTTTGGAGACTTTCTTAGTAAAGGCAGCAGAGAATCTTTCGAACAAAATATTCTGTT
>Ga0307515_10003923_pt1 | contig 31030 bp, 45 predicted proteins | sample 17_EM_MG_FD_194513 | JGI IMG/M metagenome (GOLD analysis project Ga0307515, IMG submission 194513) | Populus trichocarpa ectomycorrhiza microbial communities from riparian zone in the Pacific Northwest, United States - 17_EM | ecosystem: Host-associated > Plants > Roots > Unclassified | place...
GGCCTCGGTGGCGTTCGTCGTCGACACCATGGATCGGCCGAGCACGCCCCGCAGCAAGCCGTTGGGCCCGGTCAGTTCGGATTTGCCGCCGCCGGTATCGCCGGCAATGAAGATCGAGGGCCGCCAGGAGAGCGCGCCGGCGAGCATCGAGACGCCGATCGAGCCGAGCAGGAACATGCGGTCGGTATCGCCGCGGCTAAAATTCCACGTCTGCAGCATCTGGAATATTTCGGGAGCCGGGTTGTCCTCGGGCCGCATGGTCACCATCGCAGGCACGGTCGCGGCCGGCCGCCGCACATAGAGATAGCCGTCGAGCTCGCCGGTGTCGCGCAGCTCGCCGGCATGGTAGAGGAATTCGCCGGTATGGATGATCAGCCGCCCCTGGCTGTCCTTCCAGGCGCCACGGCCGCGCACCATGTCGCTGGCGCGCCAAGGCCCGCGCTTCTTGCAGGCGGCATAGAGATCGCGGCGAATATGGTTGCTGTCGAAGCCGACGACCGATTTGCGGTTCTTCGACCATTGCGGCCAGGCCCAGCAGAGGAACGCCTCGTTGCCGGCAAACAGCTTCTGGATCCGCTCGACGCCGAGCGCCTTGTCGCCGGTGGAAAACACCTGGCCGACCGTGTCGATGAAATGATAATCCTCGCCCTCATAGCCGAGCGGATAGACCGGGCAGACATCCGGCAGGCAGAAGGTCTCGTCGAGCGCGCCTTTTTCGATCCAGTCGCCGGGCGCGACACCATCCAGCGCCTGCCCGGGCTTCGGCCAGGTCGGCTCCTGCTTCTTCAGCTTCGCCTCGACCTTGGCCCGGCCGGCACCGATCACGCCGGCGACGCCCCCGATATTGGAAGCGCCGACATTGACCGCGCTCACTTTGCGCGGCGCAGGCTTGTCTCCGCCGGGACCTTCTTTATCTGCCATCGATGCACTTCAAAAAATATTTTCGAGGAGGGGCCGAAAAGGGCCGAAAACGGCCCTCCCGGTTGACAAATGAGCGCTCAATTTCGCGGGCGATTTGCCGCCTCAGTCCGTTTCCGGGGCGCCGATCGACATCGGCCGGCCCGCTTTCGGCGCCCGCTTGGTCTCCCAGCCTTCACCCTGAAGCTGCGCATCGCGCTTGCGCCGGCGCGACAGGCCCTCGGCATGGGCGGCCTCCCTGGTCCGCTGGGCGTCGCTCGCGGCGAGCTGCTCGAGCACGCCGGGGATGAGATCGCCCAGGCTCTCCTGCTCCTCGAAGATGCTGTCTTCGCGCTTCAATGGCGGGTTCTCGGGTGCCGCCTCGATTTTTCGCGCGGCACGCTCGGCGGCCTGCACCAGGTCGAGCGCCTCGTAGACGGAAAGGCAGGTTTCGGCGAAGAGGCGATAGGCCATCTGCGTCGCCAGGCCGACGCCCTCCCAGTTGTCGTCCGAGGACATATGCAGGTTGCCTGCATGGTTGCGCAGCCGCTCGCCGTCCTTGGTCCGCTTGTCGCAGATATAGGCACCCAGGGCACTCAGCTCCGCCTCGATCTTGTCGAGTTGATCTTGAAGATGGCTTACCGGCATGAATAGGATCCCGCTGCGATGCCACGCGATCGCATGCAGCTGATCGACACCCTCGAGCAGCATGAAGATCTCGGCGGCGGCCACCTGGCCGGCGCGGGTGGCAAAGCTCACGGCGTCGATTTCAAGAATGTCCTGGGCGGGACGGACTTCATACTGAAGCTCGGCCCCGGCGTCACCATCACGGACATGCCAAACGTCGCCAGGTCCTCCCCCGCCTGTTGTAAATCCATGGTCGCCAGATCCATCAGGTCCTTCGCCAGTTGGTCCAGGTCCGCCTGCAGCGCCTGCACCGGGCTCTTGCCGCGTGGCATCATCGCCAGCACGTCCTCCCACGCCTGCAGCGCCGGGTACCAGTCCGGCCGCATCATCGGCAGGTTTTTGATCAGCGGCCGATCCACCGGCGCCATCCATCGATGGCGCATCCGTGCCGCTTTTCGCCGGCTTGCGCACTGTTGGCTTTTTCGCATTGCTTTGACCCTTGGCCATCATGGGCTCCTTTCGAGGGTTGGTTTCAGTTCGTGCCGGCGCCGACGCCGGAGCTGGGATCGTTGAGCGCCCTGAGGCGCTGGTCGATGCGCCAGACGACGTCCTCGCCCATGCCGACGCTCGGTCGCGGAAGGTGCCGGATCACGGCGGCGAGATTGTCGTAAGCCTCGGCCTTGGGCTCGAGGCGCGCGATATGGGCGCGCAGGCCGACGATCTCGTTGCGGCACATCTGCATCATGTCGGCGAATTCCCCGCGCGACACCGCCTTTTCCGCCATGTTTGCCTCTTCTGGCATGCTCATGCTCCTTCAGGGCCGGTTTCAATTGCACGCGCGGCCGCCCTGTCGAGCCGCTCGATTTCCGCAAGAATGAGAGCACCGGCCTTCACCAGGTCGCGGCGCCGATCGGTCGGCTTCCACCATTTGGGATCCCACGGCCACGTCGCGGGCGCGGGCTCACCATCCCAATGGATCCTGCTGATGGGCGGCGTCGCGTAGATGGCCGCTGCCCGGGCGAGCTCGTCGAGGATGTATTGATCGTCATACTCGGCCGACCAGCCTTCCTCGAGCATCTGCCGCTCGCGCTCAAAGATCACATCGAACTCCGCCCGGCTGATCGGCTCGCCGCCGGGCTTCACAAAATAGTCGTGGTTGATCGAACTGGCGTAACTCTCGAACATCGATCCGATGATCATCTTTCACCCTTCCCGCCGTATCGCATCATTGACATCCTTGCCCCACTCCGCCGGCATCGAGATCACCTCGACCGGCTTGCCGAAGCCGCGAATGCGGTTCACGCATTTGTCGAACAGCGCCTCGGCCTGTTTCTTGCCCCAGTCATTGTCCTTGAAGATCAGGTAGCCGCTCACCGCCGGGCTGTCGGGCACATAGAGCAGCCCCGGCAGCGAGCCCGCCGCCCACATGCGGAGCAGTGGATCGGCGATCGCCACCGACAATGCGTCCTCGATGCCCTCGGTCACGCCGAGGATCGACGATTGCCCCGCCTCGGCCGCCGCCTCGAGCGAGAGCCCGCTTGGCCCCTGCGTGATCCGGATCATCATCCCCGCCGTTTCCGGCCACATCAGCTTGGCTTTGTCGACCGGCGCCTTGGCCTGGCCGTCGCGGGCGAGATAGGTAATATGGCAGGCGCCGATCTTACCCTTGTCGCTGATCATGGCGGAAATCATCGCCGGCCAGGTCGAGCCCTTGCCGGTCTTTTTGCCCTCGCCATCCACCGGCGCATCCAGCCAGTATTCGAACCCGGGCGAGAAACGGAACGTGTTCTCCACCAGCTGGTCGACCTGGTCGAGATCGATCCCGCGCGAAGCGAGATAGGTCTCGGCCAGCGTGCCGCGTATGCCTTCCCTGGCGCCGAAGAACATTTTTCGCGCCCGAGTCAGGTTGCTTTCCCGGCGCGTGACCTCCTCGGCCTCGACCAGCACCCGCCGCGCCTTGCCCTCCGCCTCCATGGTCCGCTTTTTCTCCGGGCTCATATTTTTGAGCCCGTAACGGTCCTCGATCCACTCCACCGCATCCATCCGGCTTTGATGCGTCACCTCGCCGACCAGGCCATAGGCCACGGTGTCGATCGCATCGCCCTTGGTGCCGGCCGGAAAATCGATGAAGGCGCCGCGCCTGGCGCCGGTCAGGTAGATCACCATCTGCCCCTCATGCGCCCCAGGCCGGAACCGGCTCACCACGTTCCACAGCGCCCGGCGCATATGCTTGCGCTGGCCCTGGTAGAGCGTGATGATGATCTCCTCGAGATGGAAGACCGCCGTTTCCTTGGCGATGGCGAAGCGCGAGGTCATTTGCTGGCAACCTCGACGGCGGCATAGCGGGCCTTGTTCTCCGCATGATGGATATTGTGCCAGCGAGCCGCCCACACCAGGCTTGAGCAGTCCGGCCCGAGATAGAAGCACTTGTCGCATTCCACCCGGCGCCCGCCATGATCATAGGTGTAGATAGCGAGGTGATCCTCACTGTCGCACTGCGGGCACGGCTTGAGTTTCTGGACGGTCGCCATCAATGGCACCCCTTGCTCGGCGATGCCTTCCGGACCTTACTCGCGACGATGGCGAGCCGCATCTCGTCGAGGATCTCCTCGGGCTCGTTCGGGATGGCTTCCGCGAACAGCTTGCCGTTGCGAAACAGGCCGATATGGACCGAGGCGCAATGTTCGCAGAGAAAGATGCTGATCTCCTCCGCCCGCTTTACTGCCATGATCAAAAACTCCCTTCAAACACCGCCTCGAGCGCCGACAATCGGCGGTCGTAGTCGGCCTGTTCGCGGCGGTCCTCGACCGCGCGCAAAAGTTTCGACACATTCTGTTTCGAGCAGCCGGCCGCCTTGCCCACCACCGCACCCGGCAGGTTGCAGGCCGTCACCATCAGGTAGATCTCCACCGCCCGGCGTTCGTCGGGCGTGAAGGTCGAGGCGCCCACGGCGGCGCGGATCCCGGCATAGCTGGCGCGCGCCGCGCGAATGATCAGCGTCATGATCCGCCCCCGCTGGCACCTGCAGGGAAATAGTCCTCGGCATTCTTCTGCTGCCGCTCGATGGTCCGCAGCGCGAAGGCCAGCGCCTTGAGGCTGCGCCGAAAGGCCAGCCCCGAGCGCCGCATCCGCCGGAACGTGGCGATCGGCACGCCCGATGCCGCGCACATATCGCCGATCGAGACGCCCAACCTCTTGCGCTTCTCGTCGATCTCCGCCAGCTCGCCGGCGCAATTGGTCCGGTATGGTTCCCGCGTCTTCTTCATCACCCGCCCTGAAAATCCCCGTGGGCGGCCAGTCACGCACTACAAATCAGGCCGCAGTCTTCTTTTCGAACGCCTGTTCCATCAGGCGTTCGATATGTTCGTCGATTGTGCCGGCGCCCCTTCCGGCAGCGATCGCGCGTTGCTTGTACTGGTCGAGATGCGCCGCCATCGACGCATCCGCCTTGCCGATCTCGTTGACGGTCGCCATCAGCTCCTGCTCGAGCGCATGGCGCTGCGTGCCGATTTCACGCGCCCGCTCGATCAGGAACGCATCCAGTTTCGCCAGTCGTCCAAGGTTCATTCGTCCAAGGTCCATCATCGTCTCCTAGATCTCGGTTGCTTCCACGGCCCGAAAGCCGGCAATCGCCAGCATGCTCGCGCGAAGGGGATTGTCCTTGTTTGGCAGCCCTGCCTTGCGAACCTGCCTCAGCAGCGCAAGCTCCGCCTCGACATAGGCGACGCCGTCGACGAAGAACCTGTTGCGCAGCCGGTTGATGATCGTCTCCTGGTACTTGACCAGGATCGAGATCGGCACCTGCAGCAGCCACCGCGCCTGCGCCGGCATATCAAGCGCATCGTCCAGCTGCTCGATGATGGGGAGCATGGCGTTCATCACGCGAGTCCGATCGAAATCAGGTTGTTCTGGAGCTGGCGGTTGTAGATCTCGACCAGCGTCTTGCTGAGCGCCGTCTCGGCCGCACCGCCGACGATCTTGCGCATGGCATGGGCGTCGGCCACCAGCTGCGCCCGCGATTTCTTGTTGAGCTGCGCCTGCATCCGCTCGATCGACATCTCGGCATTGCCCCGGAAGATGCGCGAAAGCGCCGTGATCATCGTCCCGTTCAACGCCGCCTTGTCGTCATGCCAGGCCGTCTTCAGCGTCCTGCAGGCGGCGATGACGGCTTTCTCGCCATAGCGGTCGATCGCCCGCTGCACGGCCGTCACGGAATTCGTCATGTTCGAGCGCGGCGCCGGCCCGGCCGAGGCGACGATTTCGCAATCGGCCCGCTTGAGCACGTCGCGGATCCGGATCATCGCCTGGTCGCCCGCCTCGATCCCTGCCCAGAAGCGCTCGACAGTGGTGACCGCCGTGCGATCGGTGTTGATGCCGAGGAAGACGTTCGCCTCCTGCTGGGTGCCGTCGAGGCGATTGACCACGGCGGGAATGTCGGCGATGCGCGGATGCAGCTTGGCCGCCTCGAGCCGGTGCTGGCCGTCGATTACGCTGAATGTACCGTCCGGCTGTTCGGCCAGGGACAACGCCCCGAATTTCGACCAGGAGAACTTGCGCAGGATCTTCGCCACGACATGCGGCTTGACTTCGCGCTGGTAATTGTGGTCGACGCCACACTTGAGCTTGTCGACCCATTTGAGCTCCGGGCGATCGCCGATCGCCAGATTGATGTCATTTTCCATGCCCGCCCCCGAGTAGAAGTTGATATCCCTTGAACCGCTCGCTCTTGATCACGACGCCGAGCGGCGCGACCTTCTTGCGCATTTTCGACATGTGGCTTTCGATGACATTCCAGTCGACGTCCTCGTCGCGGTAGACCGCGTCGAATATCTGCTGCTTGGTCACCGTCCGGCCTTGCCGCACCCACAGGAACTCCAGCACCTGCATTTCACGCCTGGGGAGATCGACCACCTTGCCCCCCCCTATGACGATGCCGGCGCCGGCATCGATGCGAAAATCCACCTCGGCCACCACTTGGCCGCATGTCGGGCAGGTGCAGGTCAAAACATGCTCCCCTGATGTAGTTCGGGTTCCGGTCGGCTCAGCAGCGGCGCCGCACCCTTGTTGGCTTCACGAAAGGCCCGCAGGCTTTCGAGATCCGGCCAGCCTTGCCCCTCGACCAGGTTCAGCGCCACGCGCCCGTCATAACGGTCGTAGCCGTCGATCGCCGCGCCCGCCCAGCCGACCTGTTTGGCCTGCTCGACCAGCCGGCCGAGCTCGTTCTGCAGGTAGCGCCGGTTCTCCAGCTCGTCCGTCGGTGCATCGATCCCGCCGCCGATGATCTTGATCGGCCTCATGCCGGCATCCTCTCGGGCACCGAAGGTGCTCCGACCTCTTTCGGCGCCGCGACGGGTTGGCCCTGCAGATGCACCCGGAACTGGTCGAGCTTGCTCTCGTCGAGCGGCCGGAAATATTGCGCGCTGAAGGCGAATTCCATGTCGTGGTTGCGGCGGCATTTCGTGCACCAGGTCGAAAAGCGCCCCCACTCGTATTCGACCAGGTGCAGCGCCAGGCTGCCCTCGACAATCTCGGTGGACTTGATGGTGACGATCTCGCCGAGACCAGGCGAGGGACACGACTTGAGCTGCGAATAGCGCCCGACGCTGGCCGACGCGCTGAAATCCAGGAGCGAAACCACCCGCTTGCCGGGCTGATAATCCTGCCAGTTCATGCCCGTCTCCCCGAAATCTTCTCGGCGATCGCCGCCGGCGGCGTGCCGCGCCTCACATGGTGCCTCACATAATCGAGGTCCCAGATCTCGTCGGAGGCCACCATCGCCGCGCGGATCTCCGCCGGCAGCGCGTCATAGGCCGCCATCTCGTCACGCAGGTCCTCGAGCTCTTCTCGATCGACGCCCGGGCAGTCGCGCCAGCTCAGCCGATTAACTTGCATGCCGTCCCCCCCTGTTCGTGCCTGAGATCGCGCACCGCCTGCAGGGCGCGGGCCACGGCATGTTCGGCGACGAAAAGATGGCGCGCGATGTCCAGCGTGTCGTAAAGCCCGGTGCGCCACAGTTCGATCGACAGGATCACGTCGCCGGCCGAAAGCAGCGGCGATCGCCGGCATCGCGCGGGCGCATCATTCCGCATCGCGCTTGCCTCCCTTGGGAGACTCACCGAACAGTGCGGCCTTCAACCAGGAGAGCGCCATGCCGAAGATGCCCGACAGCCCGGAGGCCATGATGAAGAGGTTTCTCGACCAGCAGCGCGGATATACCATCGCCATGCGTCTGGTCATGACGCTGCTCGTCGCGGGCAAAGAGGTCACCGTCGATGCCGCGATGAAGTTGGCCCGAGAAGAACTGGAGCCGTCCGTCGTCATCACATACAACGAACTGTTCCGGTCGGTGATTTCCGACGTCGTCGCTGCCGCCAATCGCTTGCGTGGCCAGACCCACGCCTCGTAGCTTTCAGCGCCTGATTGTCGCACGATTTCAAGAACCCGCTTGACGTCACCATCGCGATAGGGCGGCGGAATGATCGCTGAAAATCCGAACTCACTCCGCCGCATCGCGCGCCTCCTGGGCTTCTTCGGCCGCATCCAGCACCTGTTCCAGCACCCGCGCCGTGGCGAGCCGGAGCTTGCCGTCGGCGGCAATGCCCTTGTGGATCGAGCTCTCGGAAATGCCGGCATCGCGGGCGAGCTCGGCCTTGGTTATCCCCAGGCTTTCCCGGCGAGTGTCGATTTCAGCCCATGTTTTGGCCATCAACGAAATCTCCATTGCTATTTCGCATGGGAAATGTGATTTGCTTCGCATAGTCAAGCGAAAAAATGCGAAACGAATTGCCGACTGGTCCACATTATGTTGCTCGTTGTGGAAAGCGTACGAAAAAAACAATTGGCCTGGTTGAGAGCGATCCTTGAACACAAGGGCGTCAAAGCCTCACGTGCGGCCAAGGAGGCCGGCGTCAATCCGGGCACGCTCAACAAGTTTCTCGGCGACCCGCTCAATGCGGCGCGCCTGAATACGTATACGATTGAAAAACTTGAGAAATACGGCGGCATTCCGCCCTTCGAAACCGGGCCTGTCGATGTGCCGCGCGGGTTCGAGGAAGGCGAGGCGACGCCCTACGACGCAGCACCGGGCAGCCCGATGGCCGCCGCGATCGCCGCGATCAAGGGCGGCCGCAACGGTGTCGATCCATGGATCCTCAATTCCCGCGCGCTGGAGCATGCCGGCTATTTCCCCGGCGACGTCCTGATGATCGATCTCAACCGCACTGCGGAAGACGGCGACATCGTGGTGGCGCAGATATACGACCGCGTCGGCCGTGCCGAGACCGTCATGCGGATTTACGAGCATCCCTATCTGATCGCCGCCACCAGCGACAAGGACCTGATGCGCCCGGCACTGGTCGATAACAAGACCGTGCAGATACGCGGCGTGATGACGCTACGCCTGTCGGATCGCCGAGCAGCCTAGGATATCCAGCCTTTTCCGAAGAAAATCAGCTGCAGGACGATCGCCACGATCAGACCCGCCAAAATCATGCCGGCAAAGCCCTGCAGGTAGTAGCGGAGCGCCATGGGCGGCAGTCCAGCCTTGGCGATCATCAGCCTGGTTGGCACGTAGTAGCATGCGAAGTTCAGCCCCACGAACGCGCCGATCCCCACGATTGTCAGCACGATAGCGCCCAGCGCCTGCGCATCACTCGTCATGTTATCCCCTGTTTTCTTCGCAGTTGCACAACTGTATTACCCCGCCGCCACAGCGAAACACGCTTGGCTTCGCAACAAAAGTGGAATTTTCCAGCGAATAGGCTTGACGAAATACGAATTGATTAGCATCTTCTCCCCATATCACTGATTTGGGGCACACGATGAGCGACATGCTCGACGAGGAACAGACGGCCGCCGCCATCGGCTACGATAGCGTCCGGACCTTCCGCAACAATCTCAGGCGCCTGGTCGAGCGGGAGGGCTTTCCGGCCCGGCTGCCGTCGCGCAAATGGTACGCCCCCGCCATCCGCCTCTGGCTCGCCAGGATGTCCGGCATGGACGATCGCATCACGATCACCACCAGCCCGATCGACCTGCAGCGCAACCTGCTCGAGGCGCATTACCAGAAGGGGAAAGCAGCATGAGCACGCCGGTTCACTACGACATCGAGACCGCGCTCGCCAATTTTCGCGAAGCGTCGAAAAAACGCGAGGGCCAGGTGCTGGCGAGCCCAAAGGCGACGCAACGCGCGAAAGTCCAATTGCGTCACCGGGAAATCGCTGTCGGCTTTCTGCGTCTCTCGCTCGAGGAAGCCAATCGCGGCACGGACACCACGGACGTCCTGGCAGGCGCCGTCGACATCGTGGCGGAATTCCTCGTCAATTACCTGCAGATCTACGACGAGGCCGACCAGGCCCATGTTCTCCGCGTCGTCTGCGCCAACCTGCATCAGGTCACGTCCATGGGCCTGGCGATGGACGTGGCGACACTGCCGTTCGCCGCGACACCCAAGACGCGGGGAGGCCACGCATGATCTCGCTTTCCGAAAACCCCGCGGTGACCGATCCGGCCCGCAATCTCACCCGCTCGCAGCGCGAGGCGCTCCTCGCCGCCGATCACTACAAGCACCACCGGAAGGTCAGTGGCGCCTGGCAGCTCGGCGACAAGCGCTTCGCGGTCGCCACCGTCAACGGCATCATCAAGGCAGGCCTGCTCAAGATGACCGCGCGCGGCCTCATCCCCACGACTGGCGGCACGATCGCCGTCGAGAAGCTGAAAAGGGAACAGGCATGAGCGCCGCACTCCGCCAGCGCCTCGACGAGGCCTTCGACGAGTTCGACCGCATCACCGACCTGGCGATCGCCGCCTCCTTCCTGCTCGCCTTCGGCCTCTGCGCCGACATCGCGCTCGGCAAGTCGATCGTGAGGGGCGAGTAATTCTGATTGCCGGTCACCCTCCTCCTCCCGGGTGATCGGTTTTGCGGGCGGCCCATGCAGGGCAAAAGCGGCGGGCCGCCCGCCTTCCATCGGAGAGCGGCCGCCAAACCGCTTTCCTTTCCCCGCCGGGACTAGTCCCCCCGGCTCTCTGGCCCGGCTGCAGCCGTATCGCGTTCCCCTGCAGCCGGGCATTTTTTTCACCCTGCGACGCATGTAAACACTGACATGAACATCGAATTCGTTCTCTGGCGCGATGGCCGCCCTCGCTTTTCCCCGTCGCCGTCGCTGCGGAAGCTCGGCCATGCCGGCCATGATCTCAAGCTGCAGGATGCCGGTGGCGCCATGCGCTGGATGACGCCAGGCGAGGCGCTCGATTGGTCCCGCGCCTTCAAGGCCCGCATCGAGGGCGACCGCCAGGCCGCGCGCAGCGCCAAGGTGAAGGCGCGGGAAAAGATCGAGCGAGACGCCCGCCGCGCCGTCCGCGACGCCGGCCGCATTGCGAAGGAAAAGAGCTACACGCTCGGCCAGCTGCTCGAGGATCACCTGGTCAACGGCATCAAGTCGGCCGCACCCGCTACCAGGCGGCTTTACACCGAATGCAAGAAGATGATCGAGCTCGAGGCGCCGCTCGCCTTCGTTTCCGAGGCCACCGCGATCAGCCGCAAGGCGGTGATCGGCATCTACGAGGACCTGCTGGAAAAGCGCGGCGTCTCGATGTCCTATACCGGCATCCGCTATCTCTGCCTGGTCTACAACTGGGCGATCGACCGCGAGCGCATCGAGGGCGCCAATCCCGCCGCGCGGATCAGGATGACCGCGCCCGGCATGCGGATCCGCACCATCACGCCGGCCGAGCTGCTCCACCTGGTGGCGACCGCCGATCGCCTCGAGCTCGGCGACGTCGGCGACGCGATCCTCTGGGGCGTGTTCGGCTGCCAGCGCTGCACCGATCGCCTCGACATGCGCCCCGACCAGATCATCGACGGCCGCATGGAGCTCACGCAGAAGAAGACCGGCAAGGATGTTTCGGTCAGGCTCGCCAAACCCATTCTCGCCCGCCTGAAACTCCGGCCGATCGGCAACAAGCCGCGCATCCTGGTGCATGAGACCACCGGCCTGGCCATGCCCTACCCGACCTATTACGGCCGCTACATCCGCGTCCGCGACGAGGCCGCGAAAACCCTTCCCAAGCTCAAGGGTTTTCGCGATCAGGACCTGCGCGACACCGCGATCAGCTGGATGGGCAAATCAGGCTGCACCGATTTCGAGGTCATGGCCGTCTCGGGCCACACCCACTCGAAGGAGACCAAGGTCCTCGGCCACTACATGTCGATCGACCACGAATTCGCCGACGCGGCGATCAAGAAACTCGACCGCTGGTTCGCGGCCGAGGTGAAGAAACTCAACCTGAAAGGAGAAGGCAAATGAGTGACGATGCAAAGGTGCCTGATATCATCATCGAACGGGCCGTCGAGCTGTGGTGCCGGGCCTTGAAACGCCCGGAGAAGGACAACGGCGACCAGTCCTATCACGGCGCCATCGGCCGGGGAATGGCGGAAGCCAACATGGAAGCGCAGATTGCCAAGGTCGATGACTACCCGGCCGCGATCGAGCGGTTTCGCGAGATCCTCGTAAAACGCCTGAAATTTGCTCGCGACCATGAGGGTGAGCTCACCGGTAAGGGGGCTGGCAGCGCTCACCCCGAGAGATACCGCCTCACCCACGGACTGCACTGCGATTACAATCCGGATCGCGAGCTGGCCGAGGCTGCAGAGGAGGCCGGGCTTCCACTGTCGGCCTTCTCCTGGAAGTCGGATGTCTCGTACTACGGTGGCAAAGCGGTCTCGACCTCGTTTGGCTACGGCGTCGGCGACACCTACCACTACCCGCTCTCCGATGGCCGCTGGCTGGTCTGCAAGCTGCAAGGCGAGGACATGCCGAAAATCGTCAAGGCCGTCGAGGAAGGTCACCTCACGCTCGAAGTGGAGGATGCACGATGACCCTACCGAAAATCCCACTTAGCCCTCTATTCGGCGAGATCGGCCAAATGGACGATTGGACTACTCACAGCCTGTTCGAAAGGATCGGCACCAGCGATGACGGCGAGACGAAACTCTTCCAGACATTGAACCGTGGCCGCTTCGAAATGCAGCACAGTTCCGGCCTCTGGATGCGGATCGAGCTCGGGCCAATGCTTGACGACGCCGCCGAGGCGCTCCGCCTTGAGGCCGAAAGCCGGAAGGGAGAAGCAGCATGATGAAATTCCAGATCGACCTGGTCCCGGCCGAGGTAACGCCGGGCATTCGCATAGTCCAGCTTTGGGACCGCGAGACGGACGCCATCACCCACGTGATAGTCAAGCCGGCCGGCCCGCAGGCCTCGCCGCTCGACCGCGTCGCCGAACGCATCGTCGCCGCTTTCGCGGAAGTCTCCGAGGACGTGCACGAAGAAGCCTACGACCTGGCCGATGGCTTCTCGGATATCTACGGCTGCGACCACACGATCCGCGAGCGCCTCACACAGGCGTTCGAGACTGCGATCCAGGACGAGCGCGATCGTTGCGCCACGATCGCCCAGATGTTCATCATCAACAAGAACAGCATCCATCCGGACGTGCCCTTCGAGAGCATGAGCGAGACGAGCCGGAACATCGCGCACATGACCTGCCAGCACATCGCCGACGCGATCGACCCGCCGCCGGCCGACGAGGAGCCCGCCAATGACCAAGGCTGAAGAAATCAAGGCCGCGATCGCCGCCGTCGAGAAGATCTACGCAGAGGCGGACGCCGAAGCACCGCGTCCGGATCCGCTGGGCTACATCCTGGCCGAGACGGAGGAGCAGCGCCTCGAGCGCCACCAGACGTTCGACAAGCGCGCCGAAGCAGGCCGAAAGGCCATCCAGCGCCTCAAGGATGACCATGGAGCGCGTTATGCCCTATCGGGCGCCCACGAACACCGCCTGACTATGGCCGGCGTTTCCTCGACCTGCACGGCCGGATCATGGGGCCTGATGACCAACTGGCTGAACGCCGCCCGCCGCAAGCTGGCAAAACTGCCGCAATAACGCAAAATCCGTGCGACCATTTTGATTTGGTCGCACGGATTTGTCTTTGGTCGCACGGTCGTTAACAAGTTGAAAACATTGGGGCGAAAACCCGGATGGTTAACACCTCCTAAACAATTTGCATATAATTTTCAAAGCGACCTCATGTTTATGCGTATTGCAGGTAACTTTCGCGTGTCTGACCGATTTAGAGAATTGGAAACCCCGCTCATGCGGATGAAAGATGTGGTGCTCATGGCAACTGTGTCGAGCTTCGAGAACATGGCGCAACCGGGCCGCCACGAGATGAAGCAGTTTTCCGAACTCTTCGAGCCGGTGTTCAGGGCTTCCCGCATCGAGGCAAGGCGCAATGCGATCGCGGCGATCTCGCGCTGTGCTGCTGTGCCCGAGCAGGTCGCCTGGTTCATCGCGACACAGCCGATCGCGCTTGCCGCCATCTTCATCACCACCAGCCCGGCGCTCTCCGACGAGATGCTGATCCGGATCGCGCGGACGCAAGGGCCGCTGCACGCCAAGGCAGTCGCCGCGCGCGAAAACCTGTCTGTTGGCGTGGTGGATGCGCTGGTCTCACTGCATACCGCGCTCGAAAAGCACAAGGGCGAGGACGAAGTAGCACCCCGCGATGCGGAGAGCGCGCTGATGGAGGAACAGGGCTTCGTCGTGACGCGCGAGGAGCAGCTCCGCCAGCAGCTCAAGTCGCTGGTGCATCGCGACACGCTGGCGCGTGACGCCGAGACGGCGGAAAGCGTGGACGATACCCGCACCAGCCTGCTGATCCGCTTTGCGCGGCTGAAGGAGGGGCGCAGCTTCTCCTTCACGCTGGCCGATGCGCTGGGTTCCAGCCGCTGGCTGTCCGAACGCATCATGCTCGACCTGTCGGGCCAGCAACTGGCGACGGCGCTTTTCGCGCTCGGGATCGATGATGCGGACGGGATTTTCATCCTCACCCAGTTCTATCCGCACCTCAACGAGACGGTCGGACGGCAGACGCGCGTCGCAGCGCTGTGGTCGGGTCTCGACCTCGACCGCTGCGAAGACAAGATGCGCGCCTGGCTGCGCGCCGACGACTATGCCGAGGGCCGCACGCCCGAGGACGAGCGGGCCGCCAATGCCAACGGCGCCTCCGCCCTGGCGCAGACCATGGAACGGCCGGCATTCGGGCGGAGACGTGCCGTGGGTGGGAAGCGGTAGGCGCGCGTCCGGAGAAGAAGCCCTCTCAAAAAATGAAGTCTTTCTTATCGAGATCCTGGATCAGGATGTCGGCGATCAGCAGGCTGTCGGAACCGACTGTTATCAGCACGCCGGTTTCCTGCTGGGTCACGTTAGCCAGAATGTCGGCGAGGTCGTCGATGCCGGCCCACTGCGTCACGTCGATCCGGTCGGTTCCGTTCCGGAAGTCGGCGATGGTGTCGGCATCGAAGGCGGTCCGCATTACGAAAATGTCCTTGCCGGCAGCGCCGGTCAATATGTCATCGCCGCCGAAGCCGGTCAGGCGGTTGTCGCCCTTGTTGCCGGTGATGGTATTGGCGCTGTCGTCGCCACTGGCGCGGAGGTCCTTGCTTCCGGTGAGTATGAGTGTCTCGACCTCGCCGGCGCGGTTCAGCGCATAGCTGGCGGAGGACCGCATCGTATCATTGCCTTCGCCGATTGCTTCGATGACCTTGGTCCCGGCGGCGTTGATGATATAGGTGTCGTCGCCTTCGCCGCCCTCGACCCTGCCGGAGAATTTGCCCCTGGTATTGTCGAACGTGTCGTCGCCGGCGTCAAATTGGATCAGCCCGGCGATTTTGCCCTTGTTGATCAGGGTATCGTCGCCGAGATAGCCAAGGAAGGCGTATTCCGCATTGATTGAACCCTGGTTGACTGTCGTCGATTGGCCTTCGAGGTTCGAGCGGACCACGCCTGCATAGGCGGTGTCGATAGCGGAGTTCCTGCCGAGAAACAGGGTCGCTTCGGCGTCGAGCCACTCGATGCCGCGGCTGCCTTCGATGCGGCCGTTGTTGGTGAACGCTCCTTCCCCGGTAAGACTGACCCCTGCCTCGCTGACGCTATGGATCCTACCTGTATTGGAGATGTCGAATCCCGCGCCGGTGGCCTCCACCGTCGACAAAATCGACTTGAGGAATCCGGCATTGTCCAGTGATTGGTTTGCTCCACTGAGCTTGACGGCGCCGACGCCCGCGGAGATGACTGCATTCTTGCCGATGACGACCTCGGTCCCGGTTCCCGCCAGTTCCAGCCCGGTGGATACGCCGGTCAGCTTGATGTCGCCGAGGATCGTGAGCGTGCTGCCCCAGGCGCCCTCAGTGATCGCGGTAACATTCACGCCGGTCAGTAGGGCCTTTTCCCGAAGGATGTAGTCACACTCAGGCGTGTTCATATCGAAGGGCAGAAATGAGCCAGTGGGGATGTAGCGCGTGGGCATCTAAAAACCTGCTGCAAAAACTCAAGGAATCAACGGATGGTTGCCGCAAAATAGCAACGGCGGACGTGATTGCAACTGAGGGAAAAGGAATTCGAAGCAATAAACGCTGGAGACGACGAAAGATTTCAAAGCTCACGCCGAGCAAAAAAATCCCGGAATGGCGCAGGGGAACACCATTCCGGGACTGGGGTCGCAGAGCCTGGAGGACTCTAGAAAATCGAGATACGCCGCTCCTCGTGGTCTTCGCGTGCTTCGCGGCTCGAAGCGATGATCGAAGATGCAAAGGTCGCCACGAACATGGCGGAAATCAGTGTGGCAAACAGGCCGAGCGCAAATGTCATTGTCTCATCCTCTTGGCTTGGAGCTCCTTTTGCATTGTGCAGAGGCTCCGTTACTTGGCAGGTAGACGATCGCTGGAGGCCGTTTATTCGGCTTTCGCAATCATTTCCTTGCCCATGAACGCAGCATCTCACCCTTTTGTTTCATCGAAGTGTCGAGACAGGGTAAACTTTGTTTCAAGATTGCCGTTTGAGCGGCATTCCGGCGGGCTTATTCCGCCGAGACCCCTTGTTCAGCATTTCGCAGCGCGGGACGGCGTCTTTGGCGCGCGTCGCGGACGTGAAACAAGGGCGCCCCGGAACCGACCGGGGCGCTGTCGTCAACGAAATGGTCTGTTGCCGGTCAGACGTAGATGTCGTTGTAGGTGAAGTCCGACTTCAGCAGGTCCTCGATGATGATCTTGTCGCCGCTGCCCATGTTGATCACGAGATCGCCGTTGACCTGCTTGATATCGAGTGCGTCGAACTCCTGCTGCGTGTCGATCGACGCGATGCTGACGAGGTCTTCTCCATCCACGAAGTCGGTCACGCGATCGACGCCACCATTGGTGAGATTGAAGGCGAAGGTATCGAAGCCCGCACCACCCCTGAGAATATCGTTGCCGCCCTGGGCGCTGAGAAAGTCATTGCCGCCAAGGCCGGAAAGCTTGTTGTCGCCATTGTTGCCGTGGATATTGTTGTCGCCGCCATTGCCGGTGGCGTTGATGTCCCTGGTGCCGGTCAGCGTGAGCTCTTCGATATTGGCGCTAAGCTTGTAGGTGACCTTCGAGGCGACCTGGTCGTAGCCCGAGTCCACGCCATCGCCTTCCGAGATCTTCATCGATGTCTGGCCGACGAAATAGTCGTCGTCGCCATCGCCACCGAAGACGGTGCCTTTCAATTCGCCTTTGCGGGAATCAAAGCTGTCGGCCGAACCGCCCATATAGACCTTGCCGATGATCGTGCCTGAATTGGTGATGTCGATCTGGCCCTCCGCGTCTGCAATAGCGACGTTCTCACTGCGCAGCAGACCCTTGTTGACCAGTTCGGACATGCCAGGGTTGTAGAACCTGATCCCGACGTCGTCGCTGCGGATCACCGCGCCCTTGGCATTCTCGACATGGGTGCCAGAGGCCAGCGAGGAGATTGCCGTGTCGTGGGCGTCGATCAGGCCGTAATTGTAGATCTGCGAGCCCGAACCGTTGAAGGACATGCCGATTTCGCCGCGGATCGTGCCGTAGTTCTCGACATCGTTCCAGATATTACCATGTATGCCATGGCCGCCGCCGGCCTGGATGAGACCGCGATTGATGATGTCGGAACCGGCACCTTCCGAATGGATGGCGTAATTGGTCTGGTTGCCGATGATTCTGGAATCCTGACCGATCAGGACGGAGGAGTCCGAGCCCCCGAAGCGGACACCCGCATTGAAACCCTTCACGACGATATCGCCCAGCACCTTGATCTCGTTGCCGGACTGTCCGGCCTCGTAGATGCCTTCGGCATTGTTGACGCGAATGGTGGCGTTTTTCGTAAGCGTCCAGGTCTGGTTCGACTGGTCGAGCATCCACGTAGTATTGCGGTTGGTGTTCTGGATAGGCATCTCGGTTCCTGTTCTCTGGTCCACGGTCTCTGGCCGGCCGACGGGCGCGGTGCACCAAATCCTGGAGCGTTTGTTTCAGACACGAGGGGATTACGGGAATTGGCGTCGATTTATTCCGCGCGATAGCCTGCGTATCGCCCGGGGCCCGGTTGCATGTCGCAAGCGTGAAACAAAGCGCGGACTGCCAAGGGCGGCAGACAGCAGCGCCCCGGCGGGTCCGACCGCCGGGGCGCCATGTTCAAGGAACGGGATTTCACAGGTTCGCGTCAGATGGTGAAGAAGTCGTTCTCGTCGAGTTCAGCCAAGGTCACACCCTTGATGAAGAGCGAGTCGTTTCCGTAGGAAAGCAGCACGCCGCCGTTCTTCTGGGTCAGATGATTGGCCAGGAGATCGGCTTCGTCGGCGGCAAAGGGCGTGTAGATGACGTCCTCGCCATCGACGAAATCATTGACCACATCGTCGCCGGTACCCTTGCGGAAGTCGAACAGATCCTCGCCCGCGCCGCCGATGAACACATCCTTGCCCTTGCCACCGATCAGGTAGTCGTCACCATCCAGGCCGCTGAGCACATTGTTGCCGGCGTTGCCGGTGATCGTGTTGTCGTCAGCGTTGCCGGTGCCCTTAACGTCGCCGACGCCTTGCAGAGTGAGATGCTCGAGGTTGTCGCCAAGCGTGAAGGACACGGTGGATTTCACCGTGTCGAGGCCGGAATCGGCGGCTTCCGCGATCTGGGTGGCCGACTTGCCGACAATGTAGGTGTCGCTGCCATCGCCGCCATCGACGACGCCGACAAGCTTGCCGGCGCGGTTGTTGAAGATGTCGTCTCCGTCGCCGAGACTGACATTGCCGTCGATCTTGCCCTTGTTGATAACGGTCGTGTCGCTGCCGCCATCGCTGATCGCGGTCTGTCCCTTGATCAGGCCGGCATTGACGATCAGCGCCGTGCCGTCGTTGACGAGCGAGATGCCGGTTGTCTCGCCGATAATCCGGCCGCCCTCGAGGTTCCTGATCACGCTTCCATCCGCATCTGCGAGCACGGCGAAGGAATCGCCTCCGATGATGCCACTATTGGTGAAATGGAGACCCTCGGCCGCGGACAGGCCGGCCTGTGCGCCGAATATGCTGCCGCTGTTGACGACCTCGGCATAGGCATCGACCGACAGGCCCAACAAGCCACCAAAGACAATGCCCGCATTATCAAGCGAAAAGTCCAGGCCGCTGGCGACGATGCCGACGTCGGCGCCCAGGCCGTTGACACTCGCTCCGAGCCGGACGTCGATGTGGATATTGCCGCCGGCGGCGCGGATGACGCTGTCGGTGTCCTCGGCCGTCACATCGCCTTTCAGAATGAGGTTGTTGTTGTTGGCGCCGCCTCCCATGTCGATCGCGGCCTGTCCATCCGTCACGATCGTGGTGTTCTTGCCCAGGATGTAGGTGTCGTTCGATGTTTCGACGATCAGGGTCGTCGTCATGTCCTCATTGAGGTTCTTCGTAGCCATTACTCATATCCTTCTTCTATTTCGCGGATTGCGCCGGTCGGTTGCATGCGGCGACCAGGCACGCCTGTCCCGCTCACCTTCGACGTGCCGGCGTCCGATTTTCAAGAACGAAAAGAATGGGTTGCGCGAATGTGGCCGCAGGCGCAAGAAATGTGACCCGGGGTGAAGGTTTTGATGCCCGGCGACGGATGGCGAGCGGCAGGCCGCGAACTTGCGCGGCGATGTCTTGGCGCCGCCGTACCCTCAGCGCAACGCGCGGATCCAGTCGAACAGCGTGGAGCCTTCGCCATGCCGCATGGGCAGATTGCGTCCTTCCGCGGCAAGGGCCCGCATTTCCCGCGGGGTCATGTCGAAGGATCGCCGGAAGGCGCGGATGAAACTCTTGCGATGCGCGAAGCCATAGCGTTCGGCAATATGGGCGATGCTCTCATGCCCGCGGTCGGGACTGATGAGCTCCGACCGGCACCGGCGCAGCCTTTCCTCCTGGATATAGGACATGAAGCCGCCATAAGGCTCGAACAGATAATAGAGCTTGCGCGTCGACATGCCGAAGGACCCGGCAATGGTTTCCGCCGTCATGTTGGCGTCGACGATATGGTCATCGACATAACGACGGATTTCGCTGGTCAGTGCCTGCCGCACCGCGCCGGCGTTCTCCTCCGTGATCGCCGCATTGACCGCGGCGGCAGCCAGTTCGAGCGTCGGCCCGACCACCATCGCCGCATCCCTGGCGCTCAGCCGGGGAGCCTCCCGATAGAGGCTCTTGAGATGGTTGCGCAGCAATGCCGTCAACGGGGCCTTGCCCGAAATGATCCGCATGTTCTGCTCGTCGGCCGCGTTGAGACGTGGCGTAAGCAGGCGGCGGGGCAAGGTGAGGTTGATGCTGCTGAAATCGGAGGTCGCGGTGGCCTGGGCCTGGGCGAGATCCGCGATGATCAGGTCGCCCAGCCTCGCCTGGTCGTTCGAACAGCCATCGCGCCTGCCATGGTTTCCATGCAGACAAAATTGCAAGGTGATGTGATCGACGCCGTCCCGCCCGATCCGTGTCCGCGAGCGATCGAAGCTTTGAGCGACACATTCGTAGGACGAAAGAACGGCCTCGCCAAAATGAAATGCGTCGGCGCGAAACTGGAACCGGTCGTCGGTCTGGTTGCGCGGGCGCACGGTGTAGAGCGCACCGATGGTTTCCTGCCACAAGGCGACCGCCTGCCTGGTCGCCATACCCCGGCTGTCCAGAACGGATCGCGGAACCCCCGCGAGTACCGGTTGCTGCTGTTCCGGCAGATTTCGATCGCTGACTGCGGCCATTTTCCTCACCTGGGGTCAGGACCTGGGGGCAAAACTGAATTCGCCTGCCTTTCCCATCAAACACGCCATTTCCGCGGAAGCAAGATGAAAGAACCGCCCCGGCGGTGAACCCGCCGGGGCGCCCTGTTTACGGCACCAGATTTCACCGGTTCGCGTCAGATGGTGAAGAAGTCGCTCTCATCGAGTTCAGCCAGGGTCGCGCCCTTGATGAAGAGCGAGTCGTCGCCGTAGGAAAGCAGTACGCCGCCGTTCTTCTGGGTCAGATGATTGGCCAGGAGATCCGCTTCATTGGAGGCGAAGGGCGTGTAGATGACGTCTTCGCCGTTGACGAAATCCTCGACCACGTCATGGCCGGTCCCCTTGCGGAAGTCGAACATATCCTCGTTCGCACCGCCGAAGAGCCGGTCATTGCCCTTGCCGCCGATCAGGTAGTCATCACCGGCCATGCCCTTGAGCACGTTGTCGCCCTTGTTGCCGGTGATCGTGTTGTTGGCTCCGTTGCCGGTGCCATTGACGTCCTTCGTTCCCTGCAGGATCAGGTCCTCGAGATTCTCACCGAGGGTAAAGGATACGGTCGACTTGACCGTGTCGGTGCCGAAAGCGGGCTGCTCCTCGATCTGGATGTTCGACTTGCCGATGACATAGGTGTCGTCCCCGTCACCGCCGTTGACAATGCCTTCGAACGTGCCGGCACGGGTGTTGAAGAGATCGTCGCCTTCGCCGAGATTGACATTGCCCGAGATCGTACCCTTGTTGATGATTTCGGCGTCGCCGTCGCCATCGATGATGGCAAACTGGCCCTGGATAAGGCCGGTGTTCTTGATCAGCGCATCACCACCGTCCATCAGATAGACGGCCGTGCCGGCGGACATGATCTTGCCATCCTGGAGATTGTTGATCGCGGCACCCGCGCTGTCGGCAAGCACGCCGTAGACGTCGCCTTCGACCTTGCCGCTATTGGTCAGTTGCAGCCCTTCGCCGCCACCGATACCGACTTGGTCGCTGAGGATCTTGCCGGAATTCTTGATCTCGGCGAAATCGTCGACCGTAACAGCCGACGAATCGCCCTCGATCCGGCCTGCATTCACCATGGTGAAATTCGCGCCGTTCGAGTAGACGCCGACATTGGCATCCGTTCCATCGATATGCGAGGTCTTGGCAACCTGCAGGTGGTGCCCGTTGCCTTCCACGCTGACGACGCGGTTGGTACCGCTCGCCTTCACATCACCCTTGAGGATGATATTGTCGTTATTGTTGCCCCAAACGACGTTGATTGCATATTCGCCCTCGGTGGTGATCTGAGCCGCGGCGTTCAACGTGTAGGTGTCGTTGCTGGTGTCGATCATCCAGGTCGTTTCGAGATCCTGGTTCACATTCTTCGTTCCCATAGTGGTCTTCCTTTTGTAACTCTGGTTTCGTTTTCAGGAGGCCCTCTGGCTTCCTTGAAACAAAAGCTACAGGAAAAATACGGCGGTGAAGTTCCGTGAGTAACATCTAAAATTGATAAAATTTAACTAATTCAATTGCTTATATGTTGAAAATGCTTTCGCCCGAGACCGTCAGGACGGCCTCAGGGCAAGACTCATAGCGACGAAATCTCTCCAAGCAGCTTGGCCACTTGGGAGCGTTCGTTTCATGGTTCGAAGGAATTGACGGGCAGACCGACGGGATTATTCCCGGAGGAGGAACCCTGTGTTACCTCTGAAACAAGCGTATGAATGAGAAGGCGAGCGGAACCGCAGGGGCGAACCGGGCGGAACACCAGAACGCCCCGGCAGTGAGTGGTCCGCCTTGCCGGGGCGTCTCTGATCACCATACGGAACGCCGGTGACAGAAACAGATGCTGATGTGGGGTATGGGATTTATACGTGAATCGGCCGCCGGATATTCGGCGGCCGATTGAAATCAGATGGTGAAATCGTCCATCCAGCTGAAGTCGGCTGCGTGCATGCCCTTTACGAAGATTTCGCCGCCCTGGTATTCGATCAGCGCGCCACCCTTGACATCCGATATCTCCAGGTCGTCGAAACCGCTCTGGCTGATGACGCCGTCTATCCGGATTTTGTCGATATGATCTTCAAAGTCGATGATCGTGTCGCGGCCGCCCTTTTCGGCGAAATGAAAGGTATCGCCTTCGGAACCGCCAATCAGTGCATCCCTGCCCGCGCCGCCGGCGATATAGTCACTGCCGCCAAGACCCCTGATCACGTTGTCGCCGCTGTTGCCGATCAGGCGGTTAGCGTTCTGCTCTCCGGTCGCGTCGATATCTTTCTTGCCGAGGAGTTGCAGCGACTCGAGATTGGCCGTCAGCTTGTAGCTCACGGTCGAGAGCGCGTAGTCATAACCCTCGCTGACCGCTTCGACGATCTTCACTGGGGATTTGCCGATATAATAAGTATCGCCGTCATCGCCGCCGAATACCGTGCCTGACATCGAGCCCTTCCGGTTGTCGAACGTATCGTTGCCGTCGCTCATATAGACATTGCCCGATATGCGGCCTGTGTTGATGATCTCGATATCGCCAATGCCGTCGATGATCGCCCCGCTGGGCGCCTTGATCAAACCATGGTTCTCGATGGTGCCGGCGCCGGCGCCCGTCAGTTCGATCGTGATTTCGTGGAGAGACCTGAGTACGCCGCCCTTCTCGTTGATGATGGAGGAGCCTGCGAGTTCGCCCCCGATCGCATTGTAATCGCCGCCGCGGATCAGGCCGTGGTTGACGACTTCGAAGCCACCGTCGCCAAAATAAACGCCAGTGTCGCCAGTGATCGTGCCGTGATTTTCGACCGATCCCCAGGCCGTGCCGTAGACGCCGATGGTGCCGCCCTGAACCAGACCATGATTGACGACTTCGGTACCGCCGCCATTCATCGCCACGCCCGCGAAAGCCGCGCGGCCATCGATATGGCTCGCCTTGCCGACATAGACGCTCGAACTGTCATCGTGGAAGCTGACCGCGTACGTGCCCCCACCAGAGGCTTTCACGTCGCCGAGGATGCGGATGTTGGAGTTTTCAATGCCGTTTGCTTCGTAGACGCCCGGCATGCCCGATGTCTCGATCCTGGCATTCTTGGTCAGAATCCAGGTGTCGTTGCTCGTCGTCATCTCCCACGAGGAGGCGAGGTTGGTCTTCTGGAGGCGGATCGTCATTGTCTATCCCTGGGGTTCGTTTCGAATTTCAAGGGAGAGACGCAGATATCCGACAGTTTATTCCCGTTTGTATGCGAATGAATTTCCTGAAGACGCGACGTGACGCGGGCATGAAACATTCGGTGAAAAAGAAAGGGGCGGGTCGAATTGCAAGCGGGAAGCAACCGCCGCATTCGCCTGGCGGAGGCACGCCCCGGCGAAGGGGCCAGCCTTGCCGGGGCGTCGTCTGGCCGGCAGCGTTCAATAGAAAAAGAAGTCAGCCTTTACCAACTGATCCGCATCGACGTCCTTCAGAACCAGTGTGTCTTGGCCGTAGGTGATGATGGTGTCGCCGTGCTTCATTTCGGTGTGATTGTCGATCATATCCGTAAAGTCCTTCGCGCCCTTGAGATAATCCATCTCCATCCTGTCGACGCCACTCACGAAATCGGTGACCGTGTCCCTGCCCGAATTGAGCTGGAAGACGAACTCATCGGCTTCGCTGCCGCCGGTGAGGACGTCATTGCCCTTGCCGCCATTCAGCGAATCCATGCCGGCGCCGCCATCGATCCTGTTTTTGCCTGCATTACCGACGATCTGGTTGTAGCCCGCCGAACCCGTGCCGTCGATGTTCTTGTGTCCCCTCAGGAAAAGGACTTCGACATTGTCCTCGAGCTTGTGGGAAATCCAGGACTGGATGAGGTCGGTCCCTTCATCGGCGTTCTCGACGATGTCGAGGCCTGATTTGCGGATGTAATAGGTGTCGTTGTCCCAGCCCCCGCGCACGATGCCATCGACACTGCCGGCCTTGAAATAAAACGTATCGTCGCCGCCACCGAGAGTTACATCGCCCTTGATTTTGCCGGTATTGGTGACGAGATCGTCGGTCGCGGCGCCGTATACTGCTATGGTGCCGCCGGAAATCGTGCCCGAATTCCTGATGATCACGGTGTCGCCATCACCGGCATGGATGTTGATGCCATACGATGTGCCGCTGATCGAGCCGGTGTTGATGACGGTCTGCGCGCCGTAAGTCTCTATCCCGCCCATCGTTCCGTGGATATGGCCGGCATTGCGGATGACATTGTCTCGGCCTTCGATATTCAGCGCATAATCATCCGATGTCAGACGCGCGGTCTTGCCGATATCGACGGTGACAGGGGCGGTATCGCCCGCCGAGCCGATCGTGATGGCGGCGAACGTCGCGTCGATCTTTCCGTCGATGTCAAGGATGCGGTTTTCGGCCAGGCCCTGAACGCTGATGCCGTAGGTGGTGGTCGTGAGCGTCCTGGACGCCGCCATCTGGTAGGTGGTGTCGGCCTTGTCGGCGACAATGGTTTGCGTGCCATTGCCAATCTTCTGGATTGTCATTGTTTGTGTCTCTTTAATTGTCAATATGTTAAGTTTTTGAAATATTTGAAAAACCGACGCCGCGCTCAGCTTGCGTCGAAGTAGAAGTCGCCACTGTTGAGGCCGGCCACATCGGTATCCCGAAGCACGACCGTGTCTTTGCCGTAGGTGATCCAGAGGTCCCCATTCGCCTTTTCATCGACGTGATGTGCGACCATGTCGTCGAAATCCTTATGACCCTTCAGACTGCCCAGATATATGTCGTCGCTTCCCGCTTCATAATCGGTGATAACGTCTCGTCCGGTGCCCCTGTCGAAGTTGAATGAATCGGTGCCGGCGCCACCAGTCAGAATGTCGTTGCCCTTGCCGCCATTCAGCGAGTCGTTGCCATACCAGCCATAGACGAGGTTCTTGCCGGCATTGCCGTGCAGCCAGTTGTTGCCGCCATTGCCGATCGCGTCGATGTCCTTGCCGCCGGTCAGTTGCAGATCGTCGACATTGGCCTGGAGTTCGAACTTGATGGAGGAGAAAACCATGTCCGTGCCCTCGTCGAAATTCTCGACGATGTTCAGGCCGGCTTTGCGAACGACATAGACATCGCTGCCCTCGCCGCCGGCCACATCCCCCGTCACCTTGCCCGATTTGAAGATGAACATATCGCTGCCGCCGCCGAGATCGACATCGCCGTGGATGGTACCGGTGTTGGTCACCTTTTCGATTTGGCTGCTGCCGTAGATAGCTCGGCCGCCATCGCCATTGACGCTGCCGATAATCGTACCCGCGTTCCTGAGGATATGTGCACCGGCTTCACCGTAGAAATTGATGGCGTTTAGTCCACTGATCTCGCCGGTATTGACGAGGTTGACAGCTCCATGGATCTCGACCCCTGTAGACCCGCTGATTTCGCCCGCGTTACGCATTACGAGGTCGCTGCCGTAGAACACGACGCCTTCATTCGCGCCGTCCAATTCGGCATCCTTGCCGATGAACAATTCGACACGCGGTGCAGGCTCAATTCCCGTGCCCACGCTCACGGCCCTCAGGGCGTGGATCGCGCCATCGATCTCGATTCTGCGCCCCGTGGCCGTGCCGCTGATATCGATGCCGATCACGGACGCGTCGATATCGGCGTTTTCTCCCATGTGATAGGTCGTGTTCGCAGTGTTGGCGTGGAAGGTATCGCTGCCGCTCGGGATTTTCGATTTCAACATGTCTTCGTCCTTAAAATGAAAAATGAATGATCAGTTTCACGGTAAGGACGTTTCTTGATTGCTGCGTATTCGAACTATTTTTGTTTCATTTGTTTCAGGCGCGGCATGAAATGGCCCTGCGGGAGATTGTCCCACAGGGCATCGCTCAGATTCTCGGAGGGATCATAACGAGAAGAAATCATCCACACCGAGGTGGTCGAGGTCCATGCCCTTGATGAACATCGAGTTGTTGCCGTATTCGATCAGCACGCCGCCCTTGGTCTCGGTCGCATGGTTGGCCAGCATGTCCTGGACATCGTCTTCGGACGTGATGAAGTTGGAAAAGATGACGTCCGATCCGTCCTGGAAATCCTTGATCGTGTCGTGCCCGTTCTTCGTGTTGAATTCGAAGATGTCGCTCTCGGCACCGCCGATCATCAGGTCGTTGCCACGGCCGGAACCGAGATAGTCCTCGCCATCCATGCCCCTGAGGACGTTGTCGCCTTTATTGCCATAGATCGAGTTGTTGCCCTCGTTACCGGTGGCATTGTAGTCCTTCTTGCCGATCAGGGTGAGGTTTTCGATATTGTCGCCGAGCGTGTAGCTGAATTTGGCGTAGACCTGATCCATCCCCTGATCGGCGAACTCTTCAATGGCTCCCGATTTGGTATAGAGAATGTAGGTGTCGTTGTTTTCTCCGCCGAAGACGGTGCCCTTCAGCGTGCCGCCCATAATCTGGAATGCGTCCTCGCCGGCACCGAGCATCACGTCACCATCGATGGTGCCGCCCTTGCGGTTGCTGATCATGGCATCGCCTTCGCCATCGGCGATCGCGGTCGGCCCCTTGATCAGGCCGTGGTTGATGACGATGAATGTACCCTCGCCCGTGCTGTTGATGGCCGTGTCGCCGCCCTTGATGACGCCGCCCGTCTCGTTTCTGACGCCGGAATTCGCGGCCACCGCGTTGATGCCATAGGTATCGCCAAGGAGTTTGCCGGAGTTATGAACTTCAAGGCCGCTCTCGTTTCCTGCGATGGCGCGATCCGCCGAGATCTTGCCGTCATTGTATATCGTGGCGAACTGTCCGCCGACGATGCCCGAAAGGCTGGCATTGATCACACCTGAATTGTGGATTTCCGCCGCGAAACCCGACGCCATGATACCGACATTGGTGAAGGGCGCATCGATCACCGAATTCTTGCCGATCTCGAGCGTGGTGTCTTCGGCCTCGATCCTGATCGCCTGGCCGACAAGTCCGCTGACGTGAACGTCGCCAAGCAACCTGATCGTGTTGCCGGAGAATTCGACCCCAAGGTCGATCGCTTCAGTGCCGACGGTGGTGATCGACGCATTGCCAGCGAGCACCCATGTGTCGTCGCTGGTATTGATATTCCAGGTGCCGGTGAGATCGTTCTTCTGCGTGTGCGTGATCATTGTGCTGTTCCCGTTTGTATATTTTATTTCAGTCTTACCCTCCATTACGGCAGCGCCGCCGAAATTATTCCTGCGGCCAATTTCACATGTTCCACGCGGAACACGCACCGCGCGAGCTGTTCCCAGCAGATCGCAGCTCTTGCGGCAAATTATGCGACTGTCTTAAATGTTTCAGAATTCCGGTGCTGCCGTCCGCCTGCATGTCGGCGAAGTCAGGATAGTCGAATCGAAAATCCCCGGCGGGAGACTCTTCCGCCGGGGCTATTGCAGATTGCGCCGCTACCGTCGCGCACGCTACGGGACATGCATTCAAATGAAGGAAAACATGAAGTCGCCGAGATCGGCCTTGTGATGTCCCTCAATGGTCAGGCTGTCCTTGCCTGATGTGATGACAACATCGGCGCCCTTGTCCTTGGCACTGGCGAACATATCATCGAAGTTATCGAACGCTTTCCAGGCCGAAAGGTTGATGAAATCAACGGCACCAAGTTCGAAATCGGTGATGGTGTCCTTGCCGTCCTTGGTTCCGAAGAAGAACCAATCGGTCCCGGCGGCGCCCGTCAATTCGTCGTCTCCACGGTGACCGTAAATCGTGTCGTTGCCCGTATCGCCATTGAGCCTGTTGTCGCCGGCATTTCCATGCATGATATTGTCGGCGCTGTTGCCGATGCCATCGGCATTCTTCTTGCCGAGCAGGGTCAGGTTTTCGACATTCAGGCCAAGCGAGTAGGAGACCGTGGATTTGATCGTATCGGTTCCCTCGTCGCTGTCCTCGATCAGCCCGAAATCAGCGTCGTCCACGATCATCGTATCATTGCCGAGTCCACCATCGACAAAACTGCGGACCAGCTTGCCGCCGAGACCATTGAACACATCGTCGCCGCCACCGAGATCAACGATGCCGGATATGGTGCCCTTGTTGCGGATGTTGATACTGCCGTCGCCATCGAGGATGGAAGCGACGAAGTCTCCCGTAACATTGATCAAACCGAGGTTGACGATCTTGTTGGCGTCGCCGGCCTGGGAGTTGATCGTTATCGCTACGCTGCCCCCGGAGATGATGCCGTTCCTGCCGTTGGCGATGCTCAGACCATCACCCTGGCCAACTTCGATCCCATATTGAGTGCCCACGATCGTGCCGTTGTTGACGATCTTGCCATCGGTGCTTGTCTGGACGAAAACACCATCGTTGCTGCCGCCGACAATCAACCCGTCATTGACCAGAACCTGCTCCAGCCCAAACATGTTCACGCCCCAGCCAGCCTGGAGATAGCCGGTCTTTCCAACATGGATTTCGGATTTCTCCCCGCCGACATAGACTGCGAAATCCATGCCGATGACCCTGCCATCGATGTTGAAAATGTTGTTCTTGTTAAGATCGCTGTCCCCGACCGTCCCAATGGGGTCGCCCACATCGGCCGTATCCGTGATTATCTTGCCGGTCCTGGCGATATTGATGATGTTGTTGTTGTCTTCAATGAAGACTTCGTCGGTCAAAATCGTCTTGATCGTGGTGGTCTTGGCCATCCGTCACTCGCTTTTCCAAAAAGTGTTTCAGCTATGATTTTGTCCCGCGGTCATCTGCAATGAAACGCATGACTTAATCAAGGGAATACACAGTTAGAAGCGAAGCGCCCGATGCGCCGATCGGCGGCGATCGGCGGCGATCGCCGCAACGCGCTCAGCTGCCGCGATAGGTCGAATAGCCGAAGGCGGAGATCAGCAGCGGCACATGATAATGCGCTGCCGGATCGGACATGCCGAAGCGGATCGGCACGATATCGAGGAAGGGCGGGTCGGTCAGTTTGTGGCCGTGGAAGCGGAGATACGGCCCGACATGGAAGACCAGTTCGTACAAGCCCTTGGTGAAGGTCTCGCCGGCCAGGATCGGCCCGCCGTCGATGCGGCCATCGGCATTGGTATGCACGGTCCTGACATATTCCCGCACCTCGTCCTTGATGCGGAAGATATCGATCATCACACCCTTGGCTGGCTGGCCGAGGCCGGTATCGAGGACATGCGTGGTAAGGCCGGTCATCGGGCAATCTCCGCAATGATAAATGGTGTAGAATAGAAGTATTCTTCCAGATTGTTGCCCGGCCCGCTACGGTCGATAACGAGAAAATCACTGGTTTCTTCAAGCGCCATCAAGGGATGATGCCAAGTGTTCGCGCGATAGTTGATACCCTGGCCGCCTTGCGCCAGAAATACTTGCGGAACGCCCGGGCGCCCACCCTCGTCCTCGGCAACCACCACCAGCCAGGGACGGTTTTGCAGCGGATGGAAGCTCTGGCTGCCAAGGGGATGGCGCTCCATCATGTCGAAACTATAGGGCAGCGTGCGCGACTGGCCGCGGAACAGGTTGACGACGACCTCCGCCCCCTCGCCCGACGCCTCAACATGACCCAACGCATGGAACCGCTCGGTCGTGCCGCCATTGATCAGTCGCATGCTGGCGGGATCGGCCTCGATCAGGTCGCCGAACGGCGCGAAGGCGGACTTGGTGAGCGGCTGGATGGGGAGGGCTTGGAGCATGCATGATCATTAGCGCATCCGGATGTGCGGTGGGAAGTGGCATGCGATGATTTGGAGGTCTCTACAACATCACGGCCTATCGCGAGCTTCTGGCGGGGATCGTCGCCAATCTATTATATAAAACAGAGAACAAGGGTCGAAAACACACGCAGTTTTGCCAATGTTTGCTGCTGATCCTATAAATTACGTCTCGGGCCACTCTTCCGGCCATTCGCGGGCGCCGTGCTGGACGAAAAGAATTTCTATCCTGTCATCGCCGACGCGATAGGCGACGATATAGGGTATTCGCGGGATCACGAGTTCCCGTGTGCCTTTGATCTCGCCGTTTCTTCCGATCAACGGGTTAGAGAGAGCAATCGCCTCGTCGTTGCGTGAATGTCATTGACGACCTTCGCCGCAGCACGTGGATTTTCCTTCGCGATATAGTCCCGATTTCAGCAAGCTCACGAAGATATCGCCGCGTCCAGACGATGCGCAAGGTCGCTACGCCTTGCCGTATTTGTTGAGCACGACGGCGATCTCGTCGTCGGATGCGAACTCGCTGCGGTCGGCTTCGTCCAGGCCCTGCTGAACGCCGGCAACCCATCGCTCCTGCCAGGCGAGAGAACGCCCATGCGCAAGTGCGTCCTCGATGATCTGCTCGCGTGTCAGCGTCGAGCGCGCCGCAAGCTGGTCGATGCGGCGGCTCAGGTCTTTAGCTATCTCGATCGTGTTTTCCATAACCTCATTCTGCCATAAGCGGATAAGCCGTCCATGGAAAAATCGTGTTTACGAGG
>Ga0307515_10003924_pt1 | contig 31030 bp, 26 predicted proteins | sample 17_EM_MG_FD_194513 | JGI IMG/M metagenome (GOLD analysis project Ga0307515, IMG submission 194513) | Populus trichocarpa ectomycorrhiza microbial communities from riparian zone in the Pacific Northwest, United States - 17_EM | ecosystem: Host-associated > Plants > Roots > Unclassified | place...
ACCACTAGAACTAAACTATAACATCTATAATAAGGAGTTATTAGGTATAGTTATAGCACTAAAGGAATAGAGAGCATTCTTATAAGGCACAGAGAAACTATTTATGATTAAAACGGATTATAAGAACCTAACAGGATTCCTAATAATAAAGGAACTTAACTAAAGATAGGTTAAATAGGCGGAGATGCTTACAGAATACTATTTTAAGATTTAGTATACTAAGGGTATAGATAATATAAGAGCAGACGCTCTAAGTCAAAAGGCTAAACTATAAAATAATGAAAAGCCATTAGGGGCTTTATTGCGAAAAGATATAAATAGATTAATTAGGTATAATTACCTAAAAATTATAGCAACTTAGGAAGAGTTAGAGAAAATCTATAAGTTACTAGAAAGCTTTTGGGTATAAAGAATTCTAAAAGCATAGCTAGAAGAACTATAGACGGATATATACAAAAACTAAGAAGCAAAGTACATCCCAAAAAGCATAGCAGAGCAATTTGTGGAAGATTTCTATAAAGGACTAACTTAAGGATATAACGGAGCTATAGGCTTAGTGTTAAGACTCTAAAAGGAATACATTATTAACGGAATCTAGAGGATAGCCAGAAAGGTCACTAAGGAGTATTTAAATTGCTAGAGAAATAAACTAATAAGGTATAAGCTATATAGAGGGCTATAACCTATTAAAATACTAGAAAGACTATAGGAGGTTATATTATAGGACTTTATCGTTAAGTTGCTAAAGTTAAGAGATCCTATTACCGGACAAAATTATAATGCGATTTTAGTAATAGTAGATAAGCTTATAAAGTGGGGATACTTTATAGCGTATACAGAAGAGATATTAGCAGAAGATATTGCTAGAATCTATATTAAAGAAGTGTTTATAAGGTATAGAGTATTAAGTAAAATCATATTAGATAGGGATCTAAGATTTATAGCAGTATTCTAAAAGGTATTCTTAGCGGAGCAAGGAGTTTAAGCAGCAACTTCTACTATATATTATCCGCAGACAGACAGTTAAATAGAAAAATTAAATTAGATACTAGAGTAGTATCTAAAATATTATATTAATCATATATAGAACAATTAGGTATTACTATTACTAGTTATACAGTTTATATACAATATAACACTATAAGAAGGAATAGGTATGTTACTATTTAAGGCGAATTACGGATATAAGCTAAGAATATTACTATCGCCACGTTAAGTAAAGAAGGTAAGTAGCACAGCTAAATAAAGGATGGAGATATTAATAAATCTTTATAAGAACCTCACGGAAATAGCTAAAATAATATAGCAAAGAATAAAGAAATACTATAATGCTAAGAGATCTAAGGGACTAGATCTTAAGGAGGGAGATAAAGTATAGCTATTATATAAAAATTTTAAAAGTTAACAACTAAGCAAGAAGTTAAACCACGTTAGGCTAGGACCTTTCAAAATTAGTTAAAGGATTTTACCGGTTATATTTAAGTTAAACCTACTAGCTAAGATAAAGATCTACCCTATATAGCATATCGCAATACTAAAGCCAGTATACGGAAAAGTTAAGCCATTAGTCTATAAAGCAGATATATATAGAGGATAAGAGGAAGATAAATAGCAAGTTTTAAAGATCGTTAGTTATAAGGACGTTAACAATAAAACATAGTATAAGGTTAAGTAGATAGGCTATAATAAGACTACTTAGGAACTACTAGAGAATTTAAAGAACGCTATAGGAAAGGTATAGGAGTATCAGAAGAGAATAGGTTAGGTAATATTAAAGAAGGATTACCAAAGAATGAGTTACCTAAGGGGGACCTAGGAAGAGCGATTGCCGAATTACTTAGAGTTATTTCCTTCACTATTAGAAGAGAATCCGTTTTTTTATTACTAAGTTCCTATAAACCTTATTCTATAAGTTTCTACTCCTTAAAATAAACCTTTTTATAAACCTTCTTAAGGCGAAGAAGACAAGTAAACGCCGCAATTTAAGCATCTAGGGCTTTCTATTCCGCATTACAAGAACGTTCTAGCTTAGCTAGGGCTTATAATAACTTACTATTAAGCTTTGCAGTAGTAGATTAAATATAAAACCCTATAATAAATTACTTAGGGAACTTAATAACTATTAAGAGTTATAGGACGCGTATATTTAGCGTTAAAGAAAGAGCGAACGTCACAGGACGAATAAATATTTGCTTTAGTACACTCTAAATAAAAAAAGGGTTGCTAAGATAAGGGACTCGCTAGCGCAATATAAACCAACCCCTCTTTTATATAACGAGAACACGGAGATAGTATAATTTCACCTAGCAATAATATTGCAGCAATAGTGTAAGCGCGTTATTACGCGTGTAAAGAAGAAGAGGCTTTAGGTATTATAAGTAACGATATTAACCAAATTAATTAGACGGACATTATACCTCTAGTAAACGACTTAGAGATGCTTAGAATCTTTAAGGACGAAGATAGGGAGAAGGGAAATAGTGTTACGGACGCTTTAAGTACAATATTATAACTACTTAGAGAAGAGTTAGAAGAAGCTAGTTAGTTAATATAAGCACGGTTTAGGATAGAACCGGTAGAACTATGTAACAAGGAATAGTAATATAAGTCATATAATGTGCTATATAAAAAACATGGAGAACGAACGGAACGTACGTACCTTATGTACCTCATATATATTATATATAAGAAGGATTTTATAGGAGTACGGTCGTGTATTTAAAGGACCTTAGTCCCTACCTAGATAGTTTTTTCCTTATAGTGATTCTTAGAATATAATTAGAGTTAATCTGTTAGGCAACCACTCCACCAGTTATTATTACGTTGTTGACTTTACGCATCACCTACACACCGAGCCCATTGACAGGACCTACCGTAGTACTTGCTACAAGGTTCCGTTACAAAAGGGAGGAGGCTAAGAAGCGCGCTAAGAGGAGGAAGAGAATTATAAAGGAGCCTAATCCTAGTACCTACCTGTCCCTACCACCTTAACTCCACTAACCTCCACTGTTTTCCACCTCTACCGTTTTCCTTTTCCACCTCTACCGTTTTCCACCTCTACCGTTTTCCACCTCCACTATATTCTACCTCTACCTCCACCGTTTTCCACCTTTACTGTAGTCCACCTCTACCATACTCTACCTCCACCGTATTCCACTGTATTCTACTATATTCTACCGTATTCTACCATATTCCACCTACCCCGTTAATAAAATTTAGCAGAATTTAGCAGAATTTGGCAGAATATAATAAGACCACCTTAACCCCTACTGTATTCCACCTACCTATTGGTAGAAATTAGCAGAATATAGCAGAATATCTACCTCCCTACTATAAACTTTCGACACTACTAGCCTTGCGGGCCGCTGGCCTACGCCCTACCTAAATAACGGGAGCAACTAGGAATATACTATGGGACTAACCCTAGGACACCAAACCTAGGCCCAGCTATACACCCACTGGACGGACCTAGGAGTACGCATTAAGATAGCTTTTCTATAGCGCCTTAAGGAGACGTCTACTCGTGCTTAGTAGTTACTAATTAGAAGAGAGGCCACACAGGCCACGTAATAGAAGAAGGAGAGGTTTTACCCGGCTCTATACGGTTCCCCTCTTATATATATAATACACCTACATAGACCCGCTGCATGGACCCTAATAGGAACCGCAACAGCGTAATTGAATATTATTATTATTATAGTACCTATAAATAATAAACTAGTGTTTAGATTAGCTAGATAGAGGTTTAAACTTATAAGTAAAGACGAGCTAAGAGTTAACCTAAAACACCTAGTATATTATATATTAGTATAGATTATATATATATAAATAATATATACAATATATATAAAAACCTTAAAAAAAAGATTTAGAAATACCCTATAAGGATATATTAGGCGCTAGATAAGTAATTATATAGAAATACTAAGTATATATATAGATAGCATCTAGTAGAAATTTAAGAATTAGGAAACTTAATACTTTAATTAAAAAGATTCCTTATAGAAGAATACTTAAACAGATAATAGTAGTGGGAATACTTAAAGAATATATGTTTATAGTATATTTAGGATAAAAAGCAAACTAGGTATTAGCTAAGGAGTAAGCTAAGTATAATAGGATTAAGCAGCTAATAGTTAGGAAAAGTAGAGGCCTATAGGACTAGAGGGAGCTAGTAGTAGAGCCTTAAACCCTTAAAGGAATTTAAGAATAACATCTAAATTTATAAGTTAGTTAGTAAGATTAACAGTTTAAAGCGCTAATAGATAGTGGAGTAATAATAAACTATATCTTACTAGTAGTAGTTAAATAGATGGGATTACCTTATAAATAGAAGAGGCACCTATATTTATTAGTTATAATTTTAGAAGATCTAATAGCCTATAGAGGAGGTATTATTAATCTTAAAACAGGACCTATTTAAATAACTATTAAAGGAAGATAAATTAAGATATCTTTTAATATCCTACCATTAGGACGGGATAAGGCAGTATTAGGTATACCTTAGTTACAGAAATATAATCTAAAGATTAATTAGGTTATAGGCTAGGTTAATATTAGGAATACTTAATAGCGTAAGATATAATAATAGACTAAAATAGTATAGTATTAAGTTAAAGCAATATATAAGGAAATTAAGAGAGGGTTGTCCTATATACTAAAGAGATACTATAAGTATAATAAAAAGTTATGGGGCCTAGAAAGTAAGAAGCTATTAGAGTATATAGTATAGGACTATAAGATAGAATTAGAACTAGAAATATATTTAAAGTTTTTTTTAATCTATAAGCTAACTAAAGAAGAGTTAAGAGTACTTAAAGAGTTTATCTGAGAAAATCTATAAAAAGGATATATTAGACTATTATAGTTGTTAATAGAATATCTAGTACTATTTATACTAAAGAAGAACGGAAAACTTAGGCTATATATTAGCTATAAACAGTTAAATAGCATTACTAAAAAGGATAGGTATTCTTTACCCTTAATTAGTAAAATCTAGGATTAGATAGGTAACGCGTAAATCTTTATAAAGATAGATCTAAGATAGGCGTATTATTAAATTAGAATTAAGGAAGGCGATAAATAGAAGGCAGCCGTTAGGTTAAAGGAAGGACTATATAAACTATTAGTAATATAATTCGGGTTTATAAATATACTAGCAACGTTCTAAAAGCGAATTAATAGTATATTAGGAGAACACCTTAATAAGTTTATTATAGTATACCTTAATATTATTATTATCTACTTAATAACTAAGGAAGAATATAGGGAACACATTAAGTGAGTTTTAAGAAGACTATAAGAAGAATAGATACTAGTAGTAATTAAAAAATACGAGTTCTTTACTAGAAAGACCGATTTTATCAGATTTATTATTAAGCTAAGTTATATTAGTATGGACTTAAAGAAGATTAAAGCTATAGTAAGTTAGTAAGAACTAGAAAAATAATGTAATTAAGGTTATTTATAGGATTTTATAACTACTATAGAAGGTTTATAGCATAATAGGTAAAGAATATTAAACCGTTTACAAGGCTTATAAAGAAGAAGGAACTATATGTTTAGGGAAATAAGTAAAGGAAATTATTTAAGAAACTTAAGGAGTTATTTACTTAGGAACCAATCCTTAAAATCTATTAACTAGGACTAGAGACGGTTATAAAAATAGATATATTAGACTTTATATTAGGAGTATATTTACTATAGAAGTATAGGAACGTATAGCATCTAGTAGCATACTATAGTTAGAAAACAACACTACTAGAACTAAACTATAACATCTATAATAAGGAGCTATTAGGTATAGTTACAGCACTTAAAAAATAGAGAGCATTCTTATAAGGTATAGAGAAACTATTTATAGTTAAGACGGACTATAAGAACCTAATAGGGTTCCTAATAATAAAAGAACTTGATTAAGAATGGGTTAGATAGGCGGAGATGCTTATAGAATACTATTTTAGGGTTTAATACACTAAGGAAACTGAAAATATAAGGGCAGACATACTAAGTAAAAAGGCTATATTATAAAATAACAATAAACTATTAGGAGTAATACTATATAGGAATAATAATAGATTAATTAAGTATAATTATCCTAAAATTATAATAACTTAAGAATATAAGCTACTGGAAAGTAATTAGATAAGAAAAATCTAAAAAGTGTAATCTAAAGATCTAAATATGGAATAGTATAAGAATTAAGAAGCAATGTATATACCAAAAGGTATTATAAAAGAATTTATTAAGGATTTCCATAGAGGAATAATATAAGGATATGACGGAGCTATAGGCTTAGTGTTAAGGCTTTAGGAAGAGTATATTATTTATAGAATCTAGGGCTTAGTAAGAAAAGTTATAAAGAATATCTAATGTCACGGCACTGACCTGACACGTTGTTATGACTCAGTGTTGTTATAACACGAGCACAGACCTGACCCCTGAGCGACGTGTATATATACCGCCTCACCTCCTACATAGATCCTCACACGACATCGTTTGTCAATCATATACAGTCACCTCGTACATCGTACCTTGACAGTCGGCACGTACTATGACATCTAAATTACTAGAGAAATAAACTAATAAGGTATAAGCCGTATAGAAAGTTACAGCCTATTAAGACACTAGAAAGACTATAGGAAGTTATATTATAGGACTTTATTATAAAGTTACTAAAGTTAAAAGATCCTATTACCGGATAGAAGTATAATATAATTCTTATAATAGTAGATAAATTAACTAAATAGGGCTACTTTATAGCATATATAGAAGAAATCTTAATAGAAGATATTACTAGAATCTATATTAAGGAAGTGTTTATAAGATATAGGGTACTAAGTAAGATTATATTAGATAGAGATCTAAGATTTATAGTAGTATTTTAGGAAGTATTCTTAGCGGAATAAGAAGCTAGAGTAGTAACTTCTATTATATATTATCCACAAATAGATAGATAAACGGAAAGGTTAAATTAGACGCTAGAGTAGTATCTAAGGTATTATATTAATTATACATAGAATAATTAGGTATTGTTATTACTAGTTATATAGTTTGCATATAATATAACACTATGGAAAGGTATAGAGATATTACCATTTTAGGCGAATTATAGATATAGGCCTAGAATATTGTTATTACTATAATAAGTAAAGAAAATAAGTAGTATAGTAAAAGAAAAAATGAAGATATTAATAAATCTTTATAAGGACCTCTATTTTATAGCAAAAATAGTATAAAAAATTAAGAAGTACTATAATACTAAGAGATCTAAGGAACTAGATCTAAAGGGGGGGGATAAAGTATAGCTATTATATAAAAATTTTACAAGTTAATAAGTAAGAAGTTAGACTATATTAAACTAGGACTATTTAAAATTGCAGCTAAGATTTTAGAAGTTATATATAGACTTAACTTACTAGCGAAAATAAAGATCTACTCTATATAGTATATTATAATACTAAAGCTAGCGTATAGAGACGCAGAGCTATTAGTCTATAAAATAGACGTATAGAGAATAAGAAGAAGACAAATATTAGATTTTAAAAGTCGTAAATTATAAGGATATTAATAATAAAATATAGCATAAAGTAAAGTAGATAGGCTATAATAAGACTACCTAGGAGCTACTATAGAACCTAAAGAACTCTATAGAAAAGGTATAGAAGTATTAAAGGAGAATAGGTTAGGTAATATTAAGAAGGAGCTAAAGATAAAGGGATTAGTTAAAGGTAATAAACGAGCCGGATTACCTAAGGAGTCTACTACTAGTATATAAACTGTTTCCGTCTCTTTATAATTAGAATCCTTTTCGCCTTCTTAGCCTTAAGCTTATAGAGACCTTACTTAGTAAAATACTACTCCTTAAAGCGTACCTTTTTATAACCCTTTTTAAGACGGACTAACTGAGCGTAAGGAGTCTTTTAAGCCTTAAATACTTTCCGCTCCCTATTATCGCGAAGCTTTTATACTTTAGTAAGAGTAGTAGTAAGTTTATCCTTAATATAGGACGCCTTAGATTAAATATAAGACCCTATAGTAGATTAGATAAGGGAGATGAGAACAAACCTCGCCCCACATAGTTATAGATTATATAGATTATATAAATGTATACGAAGGAGAATTGAAAACAACCATAGAACCTACATTGAAATGTAGAGGCGAGACTAGTGAAAAGGCAGCTTTCATCGTATTTCAAGTCCGACTTTAATTAATATATATATCACCGTTTCGGTAAAACTGGGAACTTTTTATGAAGGAATAAAAAGACTGTCGCTCGAACCCAGCCTCGAAATACCAGCCAAACACCTTTAGGTATCTCTACAACCGGACGAGAAACTGTCCTGTCCCATTCCCTTCTAGGACGCCAGCTCCGAAACGCCGAGCCAACTATATCGTACAGCCCGGAAACTCTCGAATAAATTTGCCGAAGCCTAGAACCCCGGAAAACTAGCCAATACATCGCCCTCATTAAATCCCCTGCCTTGAAAAACCTCATCCGCCACCAGCTGCGATCGCCTTGTTCAGACTAACCATATACTCCCTCAGCGTAATGTTATGTGCCATAACAAAATACAACTGGTCCTTGACTGGCGCGAATACTCTCTTAACCCAGCCGTCGCTTTCCTCACTCTGAATACTCCCATCGCTGCTAGTGCTGACCCTCCGATCCACAGGCTCACCAGGGCCCTCCAGCTTCGCCATTTGCCTGGCCAAGTTCCTCAGCACAAGCACACTCGCGAGCGGCAAGCCAGCAGCATCGCTCCGCTCATCCGTCGCCGTGTTCATCCACTTGAGCGATGGCTGCGGGTTCGACAACCCGGGGCCCATGCCCATGGACTGCATCTGCGCGTAGTTCAGCTGCGCCGAGCTTGTCAGGAGCGTCGAGTTGGACGGGGTGCGGTTGTGCTTCTGGCGCTGGGCGCTCTTGCTGGACGCATCCGGAAGATGCGTCTTGACGTGCTGGCCGACCTCGTACGCGGAAGCCGAGCCGGTCACGGGATCGAAATGTGTGCAGCCACCCCAGTGGCAGTTGTAGCGGAGGGTTGGCGACGTCGCTTCGCCATTTGTCATGCTGATGTCTGGTTTGGTTTCTAGGAGCCATTTGCCCGTGTCGTCACGTGGCACTTTGAGATGGGCGGAGAGCACGTGTTCCCACATCTGCTTAGCGGTGGGAGCGTATTCGCCGCATTCCGCGATGGCAGCGGAATGTTTTGTGTCGGCATGGCCGTTCAGGAGAGCTGGAGCCTGCCATTGGCATCGCATGTAGGGGCGGCGACCAATGGGGTCAACTGGAATGGAGCGCGGTCGAATGCCGCGAATAGTGTATTTTTGCTGGGTAGTGCTAATCTGAAGGACCTGGGCCGTGGCTCCAGGGAAGGTTGAAGATACGTTTGTGATGAAGTCCTTGGCTGGCATAAGCATTTTGTGATGAGGCTGCGCTTGCATTACGTCGTTAAACGCCTGGTTGTAGGCGCCCCACAGGTTAATCTGCGTGATTTCGCCTGCTGGGTCTTCTTCAAAACAGGTCCGCAGCCTAAAAGGCAAGTTAGAAAAGCATGAAAATAAGCGTAAGAGGTTCTTCATACCATTGTGAACTACGCTCCGGTTCTTCGAGGGCTACAAGCTGCTCAATAATTGCGGATGATAGCTTTGGTGCAGTCTCTGGGGTCAGAGCTGACTTAGTGGGAGGCTTCGTCCTCCCTCGAAGCTCCTCGGTGTTTGCATTGTAGAGAAGCAACCGGACGAGCTGATTTACCAAGCCTTCTAGATTGACACTGTGAATGAGAATTTCCACGTTATCAATTACAGCAGTATATTGGTAGAGGAAGTCGAGACAAGCATTTCTTAGTTCTTCGTCCTCGATCAACAGCCAATCACAAATGTGTTGTAGAGTTGCGATTGGTACATCAGTTAGCCGATTATTTGCCTCCAGGTTCATGGATATTCGACCAAGTGCTCTTAGTGAGGTTATGATCCGACCACGGTCGGTAGAGTCTACTTGCGCAAGTAGTGACCGGTATAGAGGATCCTGTGAGTCCAGTGTCCAGTACTTTGTCAGCTGCTCAGCAATCTCGAGTGAGTAGTGCTGTAGCTCGATAATAGTAGAATGTCGTGGAAGGTTCAAGGCAATAACAATTAAGTCCCGAACGAGAGGTAGCCTGGAAACATACTGCGCATTTTCTTCGAGCATGGCCATATTGCGAAGGATCAGACCTGCTTCGTGGACTCTGCCTAATGCCGCTGTGACGTCCTCAGGTAGCAGATCATCTTGCATGTCAATAACCGCGAGTGATCGTATCCTCTGTAGTAAGTCTGGTGTGCCGGTCAGGCCGTTTAGCACATTCTTCTCTTGGTTCATCTCGTCATCTCGGTAAGATATCTCCCACTTGACGTCATAGAATAGGGAGGCTACTTCGACGACCTTCACGATCAGGGCTTCAGCAAGTCCAGGAAAACCATCGAAACGGTACTTGTCGCCTCGTTCATGAGAAATCTTGACTAAATGGTGAAGGGCGTATGCTTCTTCTTCTACATTATTGGACTGAAGAGCAAGAAGAGCGCGTATGTAGATATTTGGGCCCATGAAGCCAGCTGCGCATTGGCGGTGAGCATAATTTACCTGAACTAAAAATGACAGCACTACTTACTGCCTGGAAGCATCATGCCCTTGTGCTGCTGTACCCCTCTCGAAGCCCTACTGGCTGCTGCAAGCCTATTGCGAATGTTCCTAAAGTGCTCTGGATTATTCCCAGGAGTAGCAACCGGTTTTACAGCAGAAGGTAGAGGCGGACGTGGTTCGTAGTTTGCAATAGTCATTGCAGCGCCAGTGGAACCATATGTGCCATTGGTTTGTGCATGTGCACTGCCTGAGCCTGGTGTTGGAGAGTTCATATTGCCAGAAGACTGACGTGTTTGCCTAGTATAGGAGAGGTCTGGTTGAAAGAGGACTCGCTGTGGTGGTGCGTGGCGAAGGGCTGGAAAAAGTAAGTTAGTGAAGGTTCGCTCGAAACAGTGTGAAGATGTGGCTTGGGAGAGGAAGTTGCGATACAACGAATCTTTCATCGTTGAAGCATTGCGCATGAATTGCAAGTAGAGTGACGTCTCACCTCGAGTGATTCTGCCACCTGTACTCCCAGGCTCATCAATGTCCATCTTGTCTTCCTTTGGGGTCTTATGTGTATCTTGGTCCGAGTCGTCGCTATCTTTGTCCTGGCCGTTTGCTAGACTTTCAGCTTCGCGACTCACTGGCCGAAAATAATTCTCAACAGTTCGATTTAAAAGATCGCCACCCTTTGCCGACACATCTTCTAATATTTCCTTGGGAGGAGGTTCGCGCTTGTGGACGTCTGATATCTCGTAGGCGCTAGGCATATTATGCTAGTGTCAGCTTGTGATTACTGTGTAGTGGTTGAATGAATGGTCATACGCGAGGTTCTTGTAGAATGCGCTTTTCACAATAAATGCCTGAGTTGTCACGTTTGAGCTGCCTGGAAGAAATTCGGCAGCAATTCTCCTCCAAGCTAACTTATTGCCCTTTGTATCCGAGACTTTATCATATCCACCTTCCTCGCATACCCGCTTGTATAATCGCAGGAGGTCAATATGCCTAGTGCCGACTTTGGGTTCGCGTTCGAAATGAGTTCTGCCAGCCAAGTCAACGCCTAATTCCCCGCCATGCTCAGATACATTACCCACCCTCGCTTTTCGTGGTACTTTTCCAGTTTCTCTATAAATTCATCGTATTCTGCGGTGCGTTCGATTGAGGGTTCGCGTTGACGAGCAGGAGCCATTGCAGACGCAATGCGCGATCACAACAGGAAGAAAGGAGACACAAGCACAGGCACGGAGAAGCAAAGGACCTGCACAAGCCGCATTCGGGATTTGAAGCGTAACAGAGGGATTCAAGATGTGATGGACCAGCGTCTACAGTTTTGAGGCCTGTATTCGTCGCATCCTCGACGCGCCCAGCTTCATTTCACACCCGGATTAAGCCAGCCTCCGAGGGTCTTGGCACCGTTATGTCTTGCACGAACTTCTCCTCTTCACCTCCAACCATCTCTCGCTGCATAATACCACTCCACCTCAGAGTAGACTGTTCCAACAGCTCTGACTGTGTAGAATTAGTTTATCTATTACAACACTTTGCTCACGATACTAATTAGCCGCTCTACTAGGATATTGGCCATGCGAAGACCTCCCATAGTCCCAGAGGACATGTCAACAAGTCTTATCAGTCTTCCATTATTGAAGTTTTCTTATGCCCTTGATGCATCTACTGAGACTGACAAGTTTTCATGGAAGCATACAGTACAAAATCTCTTTGTTGTCTTTGATTCTTTCCGCAACGGTCCAGGTTTGCGCTCTAAAATGATGAAGATCGTGCAGGGGAGTCAAACATTGGTATGATCATTGCATACCGTTGCCAAAACGTCCTTATGAATTCATCTCCTACCCTAATGATTATTTTCCTTTCCTTCACTTCCCTAACCTCATCTCTTTCACTCTTAGGAATCTGTTGATATTAAAGAAAAAGTCAAGAGTGCACTTAATGTTATCGAATCAATGCGGAAATACGGTATCGAAATTCGTAACGAGCAACTTCCTATATCAGCTCTTGTCCGATGCCCCTTGTTGGCCATCAGGTATAATTTACCTGACAGCAAAGTATAAGTGATGTATTCTCTTTGTTTTGACTACTTCTCTTACTTTGGCCAGATCCGCAGACTCCAACTAAAATTTACTTCTGAAAGTGACTTCACCACTGTCTACGATCTACTTATCAGCATGGGTTGTCGAATCACTCACAGTATTCCAGCGTCTAACTGCACAGCGTCTACTAAAAGTGAAAATGCGGGGCCATCCTGTCCACCGTCATCTTTAGCCTCACTTAGCAGCCACTCGGCACTTCCTCCTACGCATGTTGTCGGATTAAACAACCAAACAACTTCTATTCAGCCATCTTTCTCTCAAGGCTTGGATGCAATGTCTTCGGTAGAGGTTGTGCGACCTCAAACAATGCAAACACTACTTCCATCGCAGATTTCACAATCGACTGCGTATGAACGTTGTACGAATCAATCCGAGCCCTATCCCAATGTGACTTCGGCCCAGCATCTGGTACAAAATCCACGCCCACTCGACTCTGAACAGCCCGTCTATTCTTCAATAGTTCACCAAAATGCTTCTCGTGGCCCACCTCCCTTACATGTCCACCGGTCCTCCACTCTTCCTTCTCACACAACAACGGAAGCTCACCATAGCATTCAACCCTCTGCGTCTTCAGACGCTAGAGAGAAGGCTGGCTCTATGCGCTTCATTCAGGGTCATGATCAGCACTATGAGAACGTAGTGAGCACTGCAGGCTTGCTGTTGGCATCGCCGTCTTTAGAATCGGGCTTCGTTGAAAGAGCTATTGACCCTATAACCTCGACGACAAGACCTCACTGCTCTCATCTGCAGACTATAACTGAAAATGAAGCTGCATCTAGTCAGAGACCGTGGACAGCTCCTGTCTCTCAGGTAGAAGATACTCTTACCTGGCTCGTTCCTCCAAGACGCGAGTTACCGTTTCAAAGAACCTTCACTCTGCAAAAGGCTACTGGAATATGCCCAATTGAGAACTCAAGTAGGCCATCAAGTTCGACCGCTGACCTTCCTCCCTTACCTAAGCCAAATTTTGTTAAGGATTTTGCAAGAACGACGACACGACCAACCATGACGCATTATCAAAGCTGCAATGGTTATGATGGCCAGCAGCGGGGTGATCTGAATGGCCAACAAACCCATCCGCCTGCTTCGGACAATTCAAGAGGCTCGACCAAGGAACGTCTCTCTGCGCATTCTGATCTGCAATATTCTTCCATAGTAAGACCTAGCACTTCTAATGCGACGGCCGATCTATCCGAGATGGCATACCTCGACCGAATCATCACACGTATCTCAGCCGAAGCAACTTCAGGCGATGCTGAGAATCTCGCAGCCTATACGACTCTGCCAGCTGACGAGAGAAGAACGGTGATAAATGACTGGATGATGCAGCACATTGAAGATGATGACTTCTTGACGTTATGTCAGGATGTTTGGGGGTGTTGGCAGAGAATTGGCTTGGGGTTATGAAAGCGTAATGTTTCAAATATGACATTGGTTTGATCTGATCTGATCTGACTACCTGTGCGCGTAAAGAATGGTGCCGCTTGCTGAGCTAAAAGGTTTCGCCATGTACACTGAAGAGTTATCCATGCATTCATTATTCGATATATCTTATTTGCTCTGGGATCTCACGGCGGCCCTGAATTGCTCTGGAAGTGGATGTTTTACTTTGTCACGAGTAGTTTACTGCTTGTTAAAATACCATCCTAGCTTTGTATATAGTTAACACTTCACTTTGACCATACTTTGAATTTCTGGGCATGTCACAAGATACGACATCACCTTAACACGGGTCATATCTGCATAGAAAATCCTGAATTTAAACTTTCCGAAAGTCTTACCCATCGCACCTTCACAATTTCTCCCCGTTGCATCCTTCCTGCGCAGCCGAAATATTCATCAATTCCAACGTATCCTGAAGTTATCCCAGCGCCTAACAGTGGAATTTTTCTTTGAAAGTCCGAAACGCCAATGCCCCTCCATTCCCGATGACCCACTTACAACTTCCCAATTCTACCGTTGCTTATTGCTCGTCAGTCATCTAGAACCCTCTCACCTCAGCAAGCGCCGCTCTCAAGGAACCCAGGCCTAACCCAGTTGACGTGTCTCCCATTAAGTTTCATTCCACGTTCCACTCTGCTGCACGCAGCCTCATTTGCCCCTGACACCCAATTACCGAAGGCCCACCGCGCCCCACAACAAAAGCGAAGCCGAGCACAAAGCGAAGCCGAACAGAAAGCGAAGCCGAGCAGAAAATGGGGCTGACTAGCGAGCGGTCATCGCAGCCTACCGAGCCGGCATGACGGGGCCGGGCCTGGCTCGCCGGTGCAGAACGACGTCGCACGGACGCCGCCGGCGCCGCGGCGTTTGAAAGAAAGCAGTTAGCGGCTCTGATCATGGTGCAAAAGCGACTTAGCGCGAAACAGTAGCAACGAAACTGCCGGCTCCCGGTTTATCCATAGCCGCCTTGAAACAAACCGTGCTGTGGTGGGTTAATTCAGCGAGGAGGCTGAGCAGGCAAACTTAGTGGCTAGGTTCAGGGAGGCACTGCACAGTAAAATAAGCTGGTCGCCGGGCTCGGGTAGGACGAGCCGTTGGGGCGCGGAGGCTCAGCTTTTTCTTTGTACGCGCGGAGGCTCTTTTCCTCCTCACCCGATTGCGCAAAACTGTGAATTTTGATGCGGCTGTGGTAGTCGGACGCCTGGGTTGTCGCCCCCGGTCCCCTGTGTGCTGGCCGTACCGCGAGCCCGAAAAGAAAATCAAAAGTCAGATCGAACTTGATTTCACGGCTGTTGACGACAAGTCGCTGTCCGATGTGGGAAGATGCCGACTTTCGCGGCAACCCGTTCGGCACGCTAGGAACTCGCTGCAGAGGCGCATGGGAATGGAGCAAAAGCGCACGTGTGCAGAGCGCAGGGCGCGGGAGACGGGGTTTTTGCTTGGGGAGCGTGCGTTCGGGAGGGTGGGGGCGATGGGGGAAGGGCGGGGGGTGAAGCGGGGGTTAAAGCGGGGGTTGAAGCGGGGGATGAAGCGAGGGAAAGAAGCTTGACTGCAAGCACAGGAAACAACTAACTGTTAGTTCTTGCTCTTTCCGTGTTTCTTTTGGAACGACTCTCGACACCTTCCGTATTTCTTTTGGAACAACTCTCGACATATAATTACACGTATAGCTAGATGGAGCTACGCGTGAGAAAATTTTCTAATTGGAAATTTGAGGAAGGCCCGCGTCCGTGACTTGGGGCAGGGGTTGCGCTGGTCGCGTTGTCAGTGAGGAACCTGCTGCTTGGGACTCTAGGAGAAGCTATTCGTGATGGTTTGACTTTGGAGGCTCGGCTTGAAGGATTCGTGAGCGATACGGGCCACAGGATATCTGGGCGTGGGAGAGTGTGGAGGTAGCAATGGTCACAGTGCGAATCAGCTCCTGTGATAGGTGCTTTGAAAACTCTGTATGGAAGGCGTTTGTGGGGGTTCAGCCTTACACGACTGCTTTGCAACGTCAGCTGTGTCGAGGCTGAGCAACTGCACCCACCCACCCGCATTAAAACCGATTGCCTTCTTTCACAACGGCATCCCAAAGGTGCACACGTTAGCAGCATGTTCTAGATAGCAAACGAATTTTCATCTGATTCCGACCTAGCTAATAAACACAAAGACATGTAACTCCGGTATTCCCAGTCTATTATTTTAGAAACCCCCACATATGCCGCCGCCTTCTGATATCACTTGTCCGCCGACCGCAATATGACATAAACGCACGCTTGCTTTCCATTTGTTTGCACGCAGATACGCTAGAAAGGGAATAAAAGAAGCAGTTGTAAAAGGAGTAAAAATGACACAGGGGTCAGGTAGATAGGCTCGGATCAGGAAATATACACAGGCGAGCCGGGGCTACAAAGGGTGCAAATGTGCAAGGGTAGTCGGAGACACTCGACACTTAAAGGTTTAAGTGGTTTCCGGTAGTGACAGATATCATTCGGATCAACATCGTCATGAGTCATGGCGTCGTGAATTTGTGACGAAGGGGTGGGGTGTGACGAGCCTGAACGAGCATTCTGTTTCGGCCATTTGTCATAACCATATCGGGTATGAGTTTGTCATCTCAAGACCACCGTCAATAGGCGCCTCTAGAGATGAGAGGCAAAAGCTCCAGGGGTTGCTAGTGACAATATCATCAATGCTGTTCGGAATAGCAATAGACCGAGGCGCACTGTAATCAACTGCCGAGTAAGCTGTAGAGCTATCGGATCGCGTGGTGGCAGCTGCATAGGTCGAAGGGCTTGAGAGTGCCTTTGATGATTGGATATCCTCGACGGTAGGGGATTGATAAGAGGTCGCGTCTGAATCAAACCTAGGCTCCTGCTCAAAGAAAAGATTGTCGTTCGAACGCCTCAAATACGCCGAGTCAAGAGAACTACGGGAGTCATTGGTAGGCATCGACGTAGGAGCCGGGCCAAGGTCGTTAACCATGGATGTGGAGCTCATGCGGTATGCTGGAGGGTCACGCAATTGCACGGTATCATCCCAGTAAATCGGATCGTTGGCCGCAGAGGTTGGATTCCTGACATCCACATCTCCAAAGAGTGCGGGTTCACCAATCTCAGACTGTGCACCGGAAGAAGACACAGTCAAGCCTGGAAGGCTGTGTCGATTGGATTCTCCGCTGTGGGAGGTGGGCTGGGTGCCATTGTTGATAAGCTTGCTGGGGTCCAGAGGAAGGTCCCCAGCCGACCACAAAGGATTGTTCAGCCCGGCAGAAGGAATAGCCCAATCATTCTCTGAATTTGGGAGAAATTCCTGCGATGGAGAAGTCGACAAGCTATCCAACCCGAATTGGCCATTACTCGGAATGATTGAGTTCATCCAAGGCCACTGCTGAGAAAAAGTGTCACTGAGATGGCTGTCGCTAGGGGAGCTGCAATCTTGACTAGCAACCGCATTGATATGCTGGCTGTTGTACACGGACTTCGGCGGGTCATATTTAGTGCCATTGACCTCAAGTGTCCCAGTCAAGGGAGTAAGAGGGAGGCTGTCGACTGAGCGTTGAGCAGAGCCAAAAATGCCGTAAAAACTATTGTCCGACAGCGGGAGAGTATCGACCGAGCGTTGAGCGGGGACGTCTGACCGTCCATAAAATCGCTCTATGCTGTCGTGCGAGTGATGGCCAAGAGCAGACGAACCGTGCAAAGTATGAGCCCGTGGAATCTTGTATGGAGCGCCGGAAACGTGAGCAGCGTTGTTCAACCTGTGACAACGCTTGTGATGGCCGTTCGCGAAGACTGTTAAAGTGCTTTCTGAGTGTGTTGTAGTAAGTCTAGGCTTAGCCTTCGCTCCGTGCTGAGCGAGCTTCAAAGAGCTAGTGTCTAGCTTCAGGTCGAGACTGTCCTTCTTCAAGCCGCAGATGCATTTAGTGCCGTGGTGACAGCAGCAGCTAGTTTCATCGACTGCAGCATGATTAGAGACCCCATCGACACTAGTATCATCTAGATTCTCACCCTTCAAATCGCCCTTGTCTTTGGCCTTGTCCTTTTTGTCACCACAATCGCATTTGGCGTGGTGGGACTTGGACTTGCGAGCACCACGACAATGCTCGCATTGTTTAACAGGACGGCCCTTGGGGTTTATGTGGTGAAGCTCCCGATCTAAGATATAAAGTTCAGCCTATGATTTGTTTTCCAGCAAAAACATCATTGCGTCAGCAAACGTGGTCGAGGAGATATACCCGAATGCGTGCAACCGCTAACACGATGGCCCTTAATGCAAGAGGCACAGGCAAACTTCTCTCCATCGATAACAGGCATGCTTGGAAGATTACGGCCGAGAGCGGTCGAGGCAGACTGGACGCGGTCGGTCGGATGATCTGTATGTGAGGCTAAATGAGAAAAAAACGTATGGGTTCAACGACAGGCGAAGTCGCTGATCGCTGCAAGCCGGCGGGAGAGGAAGAATAGGTAAGTCGCAAGCAACCGAGCAAAGAAGATCCAAATAAACGAGTCGGGTATCTATGTATGGGACAGTAAAAACGCCTTGCAGAGCAGCAGAGGACCGTCAAACGCCGCCGACGACACCGGGTAGAGCCAAGAGTGGAGTGGAATGGAGGTAGAGGGCAGATGAGGCCAAGCCGTGCACCAGAAGGCGCTGGCCGTAACGCGTTGGACCAGGAACGCTTTGGAGCGACCAAAACGACAAGCTATGTGGTAAATCCGGTGATGGGAGGTTGTTGAGGAGAAGGCAAGAACGAGAGTAGAGGGCTCGAAGATGGAGGATGGCCGGGTTTTAGTTGCAGCGACGCAACAGGGCTAGTCAATCGCCATTTGACACTGACAAGCACGACCCCGATTCTTTTTCTTCACCCACCGCTGCTGAGATCAGGCATCGTGAGCGAGCACGGCACTTGGACCCTGCCGGCTGCCTTGCGCAGATTCATGAGGCCTGCAGCCCAGCCAGCCCCCCCCCAGACCGAAGACGGTGCCTCCAGCTGCATCGCTGCATCGCTGCGTCTCCATCGCCCCAGCGCTGTCGCTTTCGCAATGCCTGTCACCAGCATTCTCCAGGCACGACCCTCCGCCCGCCTCAACCCCCCTCGACCCCTTCGAACCCCATGCTTTCTGCTACTGCCCGTGCGACCGCACCCACCGTGGGTTTTGATTGCCACTGTACTCGCACTCCCCCAGACCGATGACTTGCAGTCGCACCCGCGCTTACTGAGGACCTAACCCGCTCCAGCCTACGACTAAGCCAGTCCTCGCTGGGACAACAGCGAACGTGACGGGCGCTCTGACAACGTTTCTTTTGTGATCTGAAGATGAGCTTGCGCAACCGCCGGCATCACGCGACGTCGTGAGCACTGCAGCACCTTGACAACGCAGGCCACGATCCCATCGGTTTGGTATAAGCAATGCTTTAACTGAAAAGTGTTTTTTTCCTCCGCCTGTTGGTGACGCTATTGATTGGCGTTGATGGGGGACGGTTGCCAAGCCGGTGATCCACAGAGTGTGTTCTTAGTGAATTCTCTGCAGCGAATGGCAGCCGGCATGTTCCTTACTAGTTGTGCCACTACTTTCAGGAACATTGTGGGCTGCTATATTGCGCCCAGCTTCGGGGCTCCATGCAGGTGATCCGTGAGACCAGAGATTATACAATAACAGTAGCTACATCCCCGAGGTATCTTTGTGCGAATCAATGCAGTGCCGAGGCACATGCTCCAGATGGAGCCATGTAGCCATGCAGCCATGGAGCAATAGCATCAATATGAGCAAACTGCGGGATCTGGGGCTGGCCAGCCCAGCCTGAAACAACCAGGTACGTGTATAACATTTCACGGTCCAGCATGGCAGCGGTTTCTGCAGTTGGACGTTTCAAGCAGGAGTGCATGCCATGGCTTTCACCAATTCGACGCGGCGGGCTTCAACGCTGGGCAGCTCGGAGCACAAGGGCGCAATTATTCCGTCTTGCACAGCGTACCTCTTCAGGAAAACTCCCCCGCCCTTCGGATAAAATGGACCACAAGACGCCGAAGGAGAGTGGAACGGTTGACAGCATCGCCGCAGCATCGCCGTACATATTCCCATGTACCTCTTTATACGTGTTTAGATGACGGGAAATAGAAGCATGCAGACGGCGAGAGGAAGGCTCGGGCATTAAATAGAAATTCCATACTCGCAATCCAGTCAGCTTGCCCAAAGCCCTTCTCACCGTGACGGGAGCAGCCTCCTTCCGCTCGCTCCGTTTCAGGACCGATGAGGAGCACAGGTTCTCCCGACCCGGCGCGATCACCAACAACAAACGTGCATACTCGAAAGAGGAACACTTGGATGCAATCATGGCGGCTTCGAAATGAATCCATTGCTGCGTTAACCTCTTATTTTTGGTCGCCGCGCTTTCATGATGCGGCTGCCTTCATCCTTTAATGCGCTAGTACAGATGGCGTAAAGCGCGACCTCGCTCAAGGTGAAAAACCACACGCGCCTCGGTCTCCGTTGCTCACTTTCTTCCTCCTCCACCACCGCCCGCACATCTCGAAGCGCCATCATCTCTATCCGCGCGGAAAAGCTTCCACCCGGTCCACCCCATCTATTGTCTGCCAGTGCCCTTTAAACTCGTTCCCCGCGACAAAACCATGGCGTCTGGCGGATCATACCCCGATCCTGACGCCGCGCAAGCAGGAGGTGCCTCTGCTGGCCTCTACGTGAACAATCAGAACGGAGGAATGTCGCCTCCCCAACCACAACACCAGCAAGTAGATCCGGAGTTGCAGCTGCAGGAAAACCTCTCGCAGCATCTATCACGCAGTGCCATGATGTCAGCTGGCCCCCCGCAGGAAAACCCTATGAACGCGTCTCATCATCACCTCCAAACTCCGAATCGGCCCACGCACTCACCACAGCAAATGGCGCAAACTGTCATGAACCTTGAAGACCATGCTCCTTATGGCGAACACCCGGACGTATCCTCCAGCCAACGAAAGCGTTCAAAAGTATCAAGAGCCTGTGACGAATGTCGAAGGAAGAAAGTGAGACGGATTTGTTCATCCTAAATGCGCAATCCTTGCTGAATTTCTGTAGATTCGGTGCGATGCCACCTCTGAGAATGGACCCGAAGCGTGTTCGAGCTGCAAGCGTACCGGCGCACGATGTCAATTCAGTCGCCAACCAATGAAGCGAGGACCTAGCAAAGGGTGCGCTAAATTTAGTCTTGTATACAACTTGAATCGCTAATCCCATCCGCAGATATATCAAAGAGTTAGCAGACCGGCTAAATACACTTGAAAGCCAAATCGCAAATCCGCACCCTCCTCCCCAGCCTGGATATGACATTCCTTACGTTGGCATGGGGGATCAGGGTTTATCCGGCTTGCCAGACATGCAAACACCAACTCAGTATTCAAGGAAACGTACTCACTCAATATCAGAAGGCTTACCGGACCCCTATGGCCCAGGACACCGTCCCGCTATGGGATGGTCTGGCCAGGACTCAACTCAGCGTGGTATATATGACTTCCCGCCAATCCCTAACGCCTTTTCTAATATTGATCTAGCACTTGTCGGAGACCAATATTCTCCCAATGGTGCCGCTCAAGGCGGATATAGGCGGATGAGTAATTCTTTCGGAGATATTGCATTAGCAGGCAGCTTGATACAAGGTTCGAACGAGGGTGTTCTCAAAGCGTAAGCATTCTTCCACACGATTCAGCTGATTGCTAATAGCCTTAAGTTACTACCACTTGATCCATCCTACGCTACCAATCTTAGCGGCAGACTCTTCATCACTGAATCGCTTGACAGGTTGCCCGGCGGGGCTACGAGACGCTTTCTTTCAGGCTTTGGAATGTGCGGTCCGTTCTTTTTCCGCTTCAGGCCTCCCGCAGGCTGAAGTTAGTATTGTACAGCTTTTGCACCGCACTCTAGACCTAGTAGAGAAAGCTCAACATACTCTGGATGATGGCGATTCAGCCCGTCGGTTCTATAACCATCTCGTATACACGCAATCCCTCGCTTTCTTGGCGTTTGCGTCCGACAAGTCCGGCCCTGGGGCGATGAATAGTTCAGCTGAACTGCTTGGCCGGACGGCCGGTCGAATTTCCCAGTTAGGTCTAAACGATGCGAAAATGATCCAAAGCGTTCGGGAGCAGGACCCAGAGGCGGTAGACGTTGCCCGTCGACTATTTTGGACTGTGTTCATTCTAGACCGTTTCCACGCCTCCAGCATGTCCAAGGATTTGCTCATGCCCTTATTCTGCGGCAGTGTATCCCGTGATGACTTTAACGCGCTTGGCGAAATCGGCTATCATCTTGCCCGTAAGCAGTATCCCTCCTTTTCTCATGCATACTAACATCGTAAAGGCGCTTCAGACATAGTGGGTCAGATCGCCTATTTAATTCGGACGAACAGTATTCCAAACATTGAACCTCAATCCCCGCACGCCTTTGCCACTATGACTTCGACGTCTGCGCCATCCTTGTATCTGAATGGCCAACTAGCTCGTTTCAAGGAGTCCCTAGATTTGACCAATCTCTTGAGCAATTCTCCTCCCCATTTGGCCTACCAGTACTTGCGCATCATTGTTGCACGCCTTTCTCTATTCACTGCACCTAGTGATATTCTTGCTCTAACAAAGGAGCTCATGGCTAATCTCATCCATCCTCCGATTTCTCCCCTTAACCATATACTGGGTAGTCTTGTTGCCACTTCTCTAACCGAGCTTGCAGATCGCCCCGAGACTCAGCTTGAGGCTCTAAATGCGATTGCTGAAATGGATGACGCTATCGCCAATGGCAGTATAGTTCACAGGGGCGTGGAAGGACCAGGATGGGATGCTGCAATTCGAGACCTGCTGCACCAGAAGAAAGCCCCTTCAACAGAGCAGCAAGGTTCTGGAACTCAACCAAATATGGCAGGTCTTCAACATCTGGCTGCAGCGGCCGTTGGTGAACGTGAGGGCGCGGACGCAGGTCGTCCAGCCAGCAGCGGCGGTAATGGTGCCCCGACGGAAACCAAGAATGACGTCACAGCAGCTGTTGCCGCTGCTAGTGAGGCTGCAGTAGCTCAGGCAACTGCTGCTGCTGCCCAAAAGCAACTGCAGAACTCCGCCGCACAGTCCTATGACCCGACCGCCCTGGTTAAGGATGGTTTCATGAGCTCTCTCGGCTGAGAGTTGAGTCGGACGCCTGTGCGCACCCTAGTCAACGCCACAGAAATTAGGCTCGATCCCGACACGTGGAAAGTTAATTTGGCCTGCCTTAGCGCCCTCATTTCGGAGTGAATGACTACTTTTGTTAACACTTGCGCAACACATGCCTGGACGGCCACATCCACTATATACGACTGCTCAGTCAAAGAATACCTAAGTTTCACAACAGTCCGGTAGCTGAGCCGTCAATAAAAGGAAACAGAGGATGACTCCTCGCTTGTCTAGATTGGATTGTATCGCACAATGTTCATCTTAACCCTTGCGCTGTCATGCGCTTGCACCACCTTTATTCCCTGTATCTATACATTTCCCCCTATCTCCACAAGAAGCGAGCTGCGCACTAGCTGCGCGCTTGCTTACCGTGCTTTCGGTTTTTTTTCACTTCTGCTTATACCCTCTAAATATTTGACCTTTTATCTAACTTTTTTGTTAACGACGGGCTAGGAGGATGAAACCACACGAAACGGTGCGGCGGGATGGGAAAATTCCCATCCTCAGCGAGAGCAGGAGGGGAAAACGGCTTGGAAAAAAACCGGAGATGGCGTTTTTTTCTTTCTCTTTTTTTCTGTGGAACTACTATTAAGTTACTTGGGCGAGCCCAAAGTCAAAATCGTGTACTCGTAAATCTCCAACACGCAAGCTCGAGCTCGAGCCACCCTATGTCCCCCTACACCCAGACCAAAAAAACACCGAAGATTTAGGTTGCTCCCCAAGGCCTCAGTCTGCTTACTCGTGTAGTGTAGCGTGGAATGACCTTAGTATCAGCGTCGATCGGAGGGGAGGTGGGGTAGCGGGAATGTGGAGTGCGACGGGATGAACCGTTTGCGGAGGCGGCGGATGGTTTCGGATGCTAGCGAGTGGCTGCCAGCCCTCCAGGCTGTGGTGGGGCTGCTCTAAATCCAATCAAGCAGCTCGGTAGAAAACAAGGTGGTTTCTAGAAGGGTGCCCGATTAATATATTTGCGGGTTTATCCTGGCTTGCACATGTCCGAGGCTCTTATGCAGGGCACGGATAGTGTGGATTGGCGGGGACAAACTCCGACTGAGGCTGTGGTTTACGGCGAAATGAAGAGCATCAAGGGTTCTGGTGGAGAGCAAGGATGGAGGCAGCGCTGGTGGGGATGCATCACCCCATGCCCTAACTGCAGAGAATGTAATACGGGGAAGCCTAACTGCATGGTGGAGCGGTGCTAGTGAGGAGGGACTGCTCCGGTTTAAAGTAGTTGAGAACTGACTCGTAGGCAGAGCAGCAGTGAGAAATTCCTCGGCTTCTGCTCAAGAGCCAGGCTGGCGGCTTAGAGGAAATTGAGAGGGTAGTTCGAGTCTCTGGAAATTTGCGTGCCGACTTCCAACTTCGATCGTGGAGGGGGGACTCTGTAAAGGGAGTGCTAGGCCTGCGATGCTAATGAGCATTCGCTAATTTGCCGAAACCTCTGTAAGCCACCAAACCATTACGATACTACTTCAAGAAACAAATACTCATTCTTCTTACTTGAAAGGGCTGGCGTGGTCTAGTGTTAATAGATCGAAACAAGGGTCAGTGTGAACGGAGTCCGGTGTGTATGAGCTCGCTCCAAAACTTTTTCGAGGAATTCTTTTTATTGCATGATAGCTTCACAGCGTAACGCTGCAATTCATATATAATCCAATGTGGAGGATTTGAAGAACTTCGAACTCATTTTTAGTGCGTAATCTACAATACCACTTTGTAACGAAAGGTTTGTACATATCTTACTTGATACTTCGTGTCGAACAGGCGATCAAGAATGAGGACTCTGTCTTATTGCAAGAGGCTTTAGAGTCTCATTACATACACGAGGTAGGTGGCGAAAGGCTGACGACGAGGCTGACGACGGCAGTTCGCAATCGCCACTCGATCGACACTTTGGCTCCACTTTCAGGATCAGTACATTGTTAAAGGTACAGCTGCCCTGTCTTTGAGTTACTCTTGGTTAAAGAAAATAAGAATCTGATACGTTCCACGGACTTGTCAAGGGTAAAGTCAAGAGAATCAGATATTCTATATGTTCCACGTCAGTATGCTTAGCTCACTTTACTCTAAATGATGTCTTAGGCATTTCGAACGTATCAAAAATAGTGCCTACGATTTCGATGAGAATCGCATGGGATTATTATTGATTGAATGTTTACTCCAAAAGGCCCAAATCTCCTGAGGCGCCTACTCAGCAAGACAGGCAGAAATCTAAAACAGCACATGCAGCTCCTATAAATGCTCGAACTATATAAGGTAGGGAAATATCGAAAATATACGAAAGGAGGAGATAAAAAGGATAGCATCGCCAAAAATGACTGGGCTCAATGTAAGAAAAATACGATAGAAAATTGCTCAGCCTCCAGCGTATCCCGCTCGATTTTTCTACATCTTCAGAAAGGCCAAAGCGAAAATATACGGGTTTGGCTAGCATTTAAGTAGACTGGAGAGGACGTTAGGTAATAGACATCATTTGCAAGAAGAGGTCGGGATCCATTGAGGGATTCGACGAGGGGTTCGATTAGGGATTGGATCTTTCTCGCAAGCCGAACACTGATCACTTCGGCGAATAGTCTTTCTCATCTTGCGTCTCTTCCTCAATAACCTCCTGCATGCGATACCGTCCCGTTATGTGATGGGCACACGAACTCAGAATCAGGTGGTAATACACCACGATGCGAAACTAAGTACTACTCCTTGGACATTTGTTGCGCTCGACAGGCCTATTACTGTTGCAGTATTCCACCCATCAGAAACTATGCTTGCTAGCTGTCATCGTTGTTTAGGTGGTAGAAGGCGAGGTTACCATGCCGTACGTGAGCGTCGCGACGACATGCTTTTAACTGCAGAGGACGTAATACGGGGAAGTCGGACTGCATGGCGGAGTGGTGCTAGTGAGGAGGGGCTGCTCCGGTTTGAAGTAATTGAGAACTGACTCGTGGGCAGGTGTTCGCGATGCGAGCAGATATACCCTGGCATCTTCTCCTTGGCCGCCTAGTAACTCACGGTGAATTGAGCAGGTTTTCGGGATTCGTATGTGCCACGGCGTGGACTTTAGACTGGGGTTCTACAAGGAATACTATGAAGAGGCGCGATTCAGATATGCTAGTGAGGACTCGCTAATTGACTGAAGTCTAGAGATTACGGATGCTTAAGGTGCTGATACATAACAAATCCATTGCAGTATCCCCTTGAGAACCAAATAGTTGTCCATCTCGGAAGTGGGTCTGGTCAAGTGTCAGCAGAGGCTGAATAGAAGACTGTGAACATCGTTGTACGAGGTAACTCGGGCTAAGGAAAAGGCTGGGGCGATGAGATTCTCATAGTATCAGCATGCTTCTCAGCATTTTGGAGCATTATTTTGTGTAGTATGGGGCAATAGTGTAGGATGTGGTTCATATATGACCTGATACTAAACAGGATTGTGTGGAGATTTGTGAAGATTTGTGAATTGATGCTTGACATCTCGTCAACGCTTCTACTGTCCACTTCGCTCCACCTTAGTGAATATTGGCGTATGGCTAAAGCCAAAGTTTCCTCTGTTGATTTGGCTCATCCTGGGCTAGAAGAATGGGAATCCGTTACATTCTGCCGGTTAGTGACAGTCAGCCAAGAGAATCATATATTTCAGGACCCTATTCTCACTCGAATTTAGGGTGGAGTTTTTGCCAGTGTGGCCAACAGGCAGCGTCGCTGGCAGCTAGCTGCTTATATAAGCAGTCAGTCAGCGGTAAGACTGCAGCGAGCTGTCAGCTCGCTGCATAGGTGGTAAGAAAGGATCAATTTGGTGGTGTTTTAAAGCTTTTAGTAGAGGTTAAAATTCGGGCGGGAAAACCCTGGGATATTTATATAAAATAGTACAGTTTCCTCCAAATTCCCCGTCGCGTATATAAAAGCGTTTATATTAACCTTTTTATTATTACGGAAAATATGATATACCTTACATTTTACCAGCTAACCGACTAGTAGAGCTTCTTCCTCTAGCCCTTTTTTATTAAGTTTACAATCTATGCGTTAATTAAGCTCTTTAGTATCCTATAGGCTTTATAGATCTACTACTTCTACTCCCCTCGTAATTAAAGACACGCCTAAATTAAATAAGTAGAATAACTCTACATTATAAGAGCCTCTATTAATTAGCTAAAACTATAGCTGTATCTTCCCTATTAATTAGGATAATCTTTACCTAGGTAAGTATAGTAAGCTTATTAGTAAATATAGATACCAAATTATTAATAAGCGGTTCCTTTTAAAGAACTCCGTTATATTAATAGTATAAAAGTATAAAGTAGATCTATTCTAGGACGGCCTAGAGGGTAGGAAGAGACTTTAGTTATATAAAATTTGCTATCTAGCTTAAAGACTAGCTATATTATTAGCTATTTAAAATTAAAATATAGTCTTATTCTTAATTATAATAGCTATAGTAGTACTTTATGAACACTATCTAAACTAAATACTTAAGTCTTTTCTATACCTGGCAGTAGCAAACGCTAGCTATTTTAGGTAGCCAGCTATATATAGGCCTATATTAATTAGACGATCCTATAGAATATTATATTTTAGTAAGCTGTAAGTACTTATACCCGCGTATTGCTTATATTTAACCGTCTGTTATAATATACCTCTATAATACCTTATATACGTCTACCTATTTCTACTAACTTAGCAATTAAAGACCGACTACAAGACCCTAAGTTGCCGCAATCTATAGTAATCTAACGGCAATCTGCTATATTCTGCTATATTCCGCTAAGTTCTACTAAATCCTACTAAGTTCTGCTAGGACTACTACCTAAACTCTATTTTACTCTATATATATATTAACTAAGTAACTATTACAGCTTGTATAAATGCCTCTAAACCAAAGCTTGTAGAATGCTGTATTACGAAAATACTAAGCTAAAGAGAAGGAAAAAGGGGTCGTTAAGACCGATGTAAACAAATATATAGGGTAAGCCGCTAAGGCGCTAGCTTTGGGCGAACCAATTATAGGTCGGCAGAATATAGCAGAATTTAGTAGGCAACGTGCGATAGCGCCGTTACATCACCCCCCTCTTTAAAAGAAAGCCTGCTTTTAGGCTTAGTTAGAAATAGGGTAGTACTAGGCTTATAAAACGTAGGATTATAAAATATAAGATAAGGAGAAAAAGGGGATATAAGTACGTCCAAACTAAGTATAAAAAGGCAATTATAGGTTAAGTGGAAGCACTAAGCTAGAAAGAGTAGCCGTTAAAAGTCTTAGCATAGATTTAACTAATTAGATAACTTTAACCGGCGGTTAAAGTTCCTAGATATCTAAAATTTTATAGTATTAGTAGAAAACGGCAAAATATAGCAGAATTTAGTAGATATCTATATTAGGGCTTTAGGGCGTTCTTATCCCTATACTCCTCCGGTAACTTATTATCTTTATTATACTAGTATTTTATCTACTTATTTAGGTACTTTAGGGGTTTAGGTATATTAGGGTATTAATTATAAAACTCTTTAAGCTTCTAGGGGCAGCCTATAAAGTTCTATATAGGGTACTAGGTTAAGTTAAATTATAGCCCTTCTATTAAATATAGTATTTTAATATTCCCCGTACTATCTTATAGGCTAGTATTTTATTAACTTCCTATTTATTATCGCCGTTTACTTAAATTAGTAAAGGAGGCTTATTCTTTTATCTGGGTAGTAAGTCGTTTATAGCTTTCTATAGCTTATCTAGCAAGAAGATAGGGTGCACCCTAATTAAGTTTAGGAGCTTTACCTTATATAAGTTACCTATCTTCTTAAGGACCTTATACGGCCTTACTATCTAATAGTCTAGCTTATAGCTAGGTTGTTTAGTCTTCTAATTCCTTATTATAACCTAGACTATATTACTAGGGGCAAAGTTAGGCTCTTAACGGTGTTTATTCGCCTGCTATTCTATTAATCTTTAGGCTTTTTTTAGGTTTTTATAGGCTACCATCTAAGCTTCCTCTAAGCGTTTGGCGTACTGTTAGGCCTCGCTATATAATAGCTTTTCTTATATAGTTTAGGGTCCCTCTAGCCTTTTCCAGTTAAAGCTTATATAGGGTAAGTATCCCATTTCTAGCTAAATCGGGGCGAACCCTATAAAGTTATAGGGTAGGGTTGCTTAGGCGTAGTCTATTAAGGGTAGCAGTTTAGACTAGTTATCTTAGAAGTAGTTAATAAAGGGCCTAAGCCTTTAGTCTAGGTACTAATTTACAATCTTTATCTAACCGTCTATTTAGGGGTAGTAAGCTATAAAAAGCTTTAGCTTAATACCTAGGATCTAGGTAAACTTATTCTAGAAAGCTAATATAAACTATAGCCTATAATTAGATATAATAGTATTTAATAGTCCGTAAATTTAGTAAACGTAATAAATATATAACCGGGCTACCTCTTTAGCATTAATGCTCTTATAATAGGGAATTAAAAATAGGCGTTTACTAAAGCGGTTAACTATAACTATAACTATATCGTATCTATTACGGTCTATAGGTAGTTTATAAAAGTCTATAGAGATATGCTACTAAGGGCGCTCTAGTATTAGGAGTGGCTTAAGTAGTTTTAGGGTTTTATCTTATAGGGTTATAACTCTCTAGCAGTCCTCGTAGTTCTATATATATTAATTAATATCTATAACCATTCTCGGCTAATAATAGCGGCAGTTAATAATTTTATGGGTCTTATTTTTGTCGGAGTATATTATAGAGACTTAATAATAGGCTTTACAGATTAGTTCCATCCGTAAATTATTAACGTTAAGGACTATAAGCCGCTCCTAGTATAGGAGCAATCCTTCCTCTATTTTAAAATTGGGGTTTTTTTCACGGCTTAATTACAGAGGGCCCTTAAGGCGTTAGCCGTGCGGTTTACAGTTAGGAGGCGGTTAATTAGCCCTATTAATTCGTTTAAAGACTCCTCTATTAGTACTAGCTCGTTCTACTAAAAGTCTAGCTCCTTAAGGATTTATAGGTTAAGCTATTTTAAATAGAGAAGGGCGCGTATCTAATATTAGGTCTTTAGCTTATCCTAGGGTCCTATATCTTATTCTCTTTAGGTTAGGGTATTAGCCTTAAAGTTTTACTTACTAGAATAATATATGATTATAAAGAAGAATTAGGAGAGTACTTTAACCTATTAGGTTTATTATTTTATAAACTACTTTATAGTTATAAAGTACTCTAGGGCTTTATAATCTATATATATCTTAATCTAGAAGTTTATACCTTTAAACTCTACGCGCTATTAAGAGAGTAATTAAATAATAGCTAGCATTTCTTTATTATATACTTTATAGTTATACTTAGCCAGGTCTATTATTTTTAAGAAGAAGGTAATAGGGTACTATTTACTATTTAGATATAACTGCGATAGGATTCCCGCTATAACCCTATTAAAGGCATCCGTTTCTAGTATTAATTTAAGGTTTAGGTTATAGTAATAAAGGATTAGGGAAGAGATAAGCCAATCCTTTATCTCTTTAAAGGCTGTTAGTTGCATAAGGTAATATCACGTAGCTACGGTTCGTAGATAGTATAATAATTATTATTCTTTTTTAATTCTTAAAGAAAGGGGTAAGGAACTTAAGGTTCCTCACCACGCTAGTACCGCGGCGGCACGTGACGGCAACTTACCGCACGTAACGGCAACTTACCACATATAGTAGCAATATACTTTATATAGTAACTACTTGCCTTT